>Ga0256913_10000478_pt1 | contig 20671 bp, 13 predicted proteins | sample Axial_MatmetaG_FD_185970 | JGI IMG/M metagenome (GOLD analysis project Ga0256913, IMG submission 185970) | Deep-sea worm associated microbial mat communities from Axial Seamount, Juan de Fuca Ridge, Pacific Ocean - Axial_Mat | ecosystem: Environmental > Aquatic > Marine > Oceanic > Microbial... | reverse complement strand
CGACCCGGACGAAATGGAGAAAAAATTTAATTTTAAACATCGTATTGCCGAAGAGATGAGAATTTTTAAAGCTGTCAACGGACAGACACTCACAACGGAAGTGCAGTACGAAAAGTTAAAAGAACTTTATGGATATGATGCAGACAATATCGAAATTATTGCTCCGGGAGTTGATATTGAAAGATACAGATTGCCAACTGAGGAAGACTTAAAAATAGAGACAAACACACCCGAAAAATATATTTTCTGCCTTTCGAGAATTGACACCAACAAAGGTCACGACCTTCTTTTGAATGCATTTGCACTCGTGAAAGACAAAATTACGGATGTTGATCTTGTCATCGGTGGCGGCTCTCCAAATCCGAAACCGCGCGAGCTTGGTGTTTTTGCAAAAATGGATGAGATTATCGAAAAAAACAATATGCAGGACAGGGTAAGAAAAATAGGTTATGTGGCCGACGAAATGATGGCTCCTCTGTACCAGAAAGCACAACTTTTTGTACTTCCTTCGCTTTTCGAACCTTTCGGAATGACAACACAGGAGGCTATGGCTTGCGGTAAGGCAGTTATAGCTTCAAAATTCGGCGGAATCAGAAACGTCATTACAAACGGTGTGAACGGCCTGCTGGTGGATGCAGCCAATGCCGGAGAGTTTGCCGATGCGCTGCTTGACCTTTTATCGGATGATGAAAAAAGGAACGCAATGGGTCTGGCAGCACGAAAACTCATTGAAGAAGAGTATAGCTGGGATGCCATTGCAGATAAATTCTTAAAATTTTATATCAAATATTTTTAAACTCATTTTTCACAGGCAGCTATGGATGCTTTGTTACCGAAAGAGGAATTTATTGCAAATAAAATTCATATAGTCAGAGATCAAAAGGTAATTCTTGATTTCGATTTGGCAGAATTATATAATGTTGAAACAAAAGCACTTAAACAACAGGTTAGAAGAAATATCGAACGATTTCCCGAGGATTTCATGTTTGAACTCACAAAAGATGAGTTTATTAACTTGAGGTCACAAATTGTGACCTCAAGTTGGGGAGGGACAAGATATATGCCAATGGCGTTTACAGAGCAGGGTGTAGCAATGCTTTCCGGAATATTAAGAAGTCCGGTTGCCATTCAGGTAAATATTCAAATTATGCGTGTTTTTGTTAAAATGAGAAACCTTATTACAAATTATATTGAGTTAAGAGAAAAGGTTGAAGCGCTTGAAAATAACGCCCTTGAGCAAAATGAACACATTATTAGAATTTATGAAATTATTAAAGAGTTAATCGAACCGAGGTACAAAAACAGAAAACCTATCGGTTACAGAGTACAGGAGAGATATGCGGAATATTTTAACAGACATAAAAGAGATAATTAATTCGGGGAAAAAAGCTGCTGTTTGTATAGTTGTGGAAACAAAAGGTTCCACACCCGGGAAAACAGGTGCGAAAATGATCGTTTTTGAGGATGGCAGCATTGAAGGAACTATCGGAGGCGGAACACTGGAGATGCAGGTCATAAAAGATGCTTTGGAAACTATAAAAGAGTCAAAACCTGTAAAATTGGTTTATGACCTGGATAAGGATATGGATATGAATTGCGGAGGGTTTACTGAAGTTTACATTGAACCTCTCGCTCCCCACCTCAAACTATATATTTTCGGTGCGGGACATATCGGGAAAGCTCTTGCCGGACTTGCACCGGATTTCGGTTTCACCGTAACCCTGTTCGACAACAGGGAACTTGTTTTTGAAAACAGTAACGGCTGGAATATTGAATACATTGGAAAAGATTATTTCGAATCAATTAAAAAGGTTAAGTTTGACAAAAACACCTTTATTGTTATTGTTACACCGAAACATTCCTATGATGAGGAGATATTGTCGGTTTGTGCAAAAAAAGAGTTTGCTTATCTCGGAATGATCGGCAGCAAAACTAAAATAGCAAAAGCAAGAAAGCGGTTGGTTGAGAATAATATCCTGACGGAAAAGGAGTTAGACGGAATTGATATGCCTATCGGGATTAAGTTTAAAGCGATAACACCGGAAGAAATCGCCCTGAGCATTCTTGCGAAAATGATTGATGTAAAAAACAATTAACGGGGTAACACAATATTTGTTAATTTTGTATTGAACATAGTGCACCGAAGAGAAATAAAGGAAAATATGCCTGAAGCAAAAACAAAAAATACAATTCAGTTTATACTTGATAACAAAATTGTTACGGTACAATTCGGAGATAAGTATAACCCGACTACAACCCTTTTGAATTACCTCAGGTCATTACCAAACCACAAAGGTGTTAAAGAAGGTTGTGCCGAAGGTGATTGCGGAGCCTGTACAGTTGTGATTGCCGACATTATTGATGGCAAAATAGTTTACAAGGCGGTTAACTCCTGTCTTGTATTTCTGCCTGCGATTCACGGCAAACAGGTTATTACCGTTGAAAATCTTGCTGAAAGCAACGGAAAAGAATTACGACTTCATCCGGTGCAAAAGGCTTTGGTAGAATCTGACGGCACACAGTGCGGTTTCTGCACTCCGGGAGTTGTTATGTCACTTTTCGGACTTTATAAGAGTCCTGTAAATCCGACCCGTATTGAAGTTGAGAAATCTCTCGCGGGTAATCTTTGCCGGTGTACCGGATACCAACCTATAATGAATGCGGCAATTAATCTGCCTGAAAATAACAACGACATTTTTTCGGAAAATGAACCACAGGTTCTGAAAATGATTGAAAAGATTAAAAATACCTACGGTTCGCTCGAACTTTCAAACGGAGAACAGCAATATTTCAAACCTTTGACGCTAACAGATGCTCTTAAATTAAAAGAGATATATCCTGATGCGGTAGTAATTTCGGGAGCAACGGATATCGCACTCAGACAAACAAAAAAGTTTGAAAAAATTGATAAAATCATTGATATTTCAGGTATTGAATCATTAAAAACAATTAAAGAGGATAACGGTTTTTATATCATCGGCGCAGGTTCGACACTTGAAGAAATGAGATTGTTTTTCCGTGATAAAATTCCCGCACTTTCCGGAATGCTTGATATTTTTGCTTCAAAACAAATTCGCAATGTTGCAACCATTGGAGGAAATCTTGCAACGGCTTCACCCATAAGCGACACAATTCCGCTGATGTTTGCCATTGAAGCCTGGATAACAATTTCCGGCAAGAAAGGTGAAAGAACCTGCAATATGGATAATTTCATAAAAGGATACCGGAAAACAGCCCTGTCAGATGAAGATATCATCAAAGAGGTTATTATCCCAAAACCCAAAGCCGAAAAATATATTGAATTTTACAAGGTGTCAAAACGTAAAGATGTTGATATCTCCTCGGTTAGTGCTGGTTTTTCAACGGAAATTGTTAACGGAGTTATAAATAGTGCTATACTTGCCTATGGCGGAATGGCCGCATATACAAAACGTGCTCAAAAGGCAGAGAATTTCCTTATTGGGAAAGAGTGGAACAGGGAAATAATAGAAGAAGCTGCCGTTCTTGTCCAGGAAGATTTCAGTCCCATATCGGATGTCAGAGCCGGTGCTGACTACAGAAATGAGGTTGCTAAAAATTTGTTAATAAAGTACTATTTTGAAAAAAATCTTCCGGATAAACAGGAAACTATATCAAAGAATAAAGAATGATTTTACTGACTAATGACGAAATTATACAATGATAAAAACTCAACATCACGATAGTGCCGTAAAGCACGTTACAGGACAATCGGTCTATATTGATGACATTGATATCAATGACCGGTTGTTGTACGGTAAAGTGATTTACAGTAAATATGCTTCAGCCGGAATCAAATCCGTTAATACGGGAAAAGCATTGAATCTTCCCGGAGTGAAAGCAATTCTGTCATACAAAGATATCCCAGGTGAGAATCAAATGGGGCCTGTTGTTCACGATGAACCCTGTCTTGCCGTTGATGAAGTGAGTTTTATCGGACAGGCTGTTCTGCTCGTTGCAGCCGAAAGTCCTGAAATTGCAAGAGAAGCTTCCGGTTTAATTCAAATAGAATACGAACCTCATGAACCGGTTCTCAGCATTGAAACTGCCATCGAAACGGATAACCGCCTTCAGCCTCCACGCAAAATTGAAACGGGAAATGCTTTAAAAGCATTGAAAAGTTGTGAGCACACTCTTGAAGGGACTTTTACGACAGGCGGACAGGAGCACTGGTATCTCGAAACACAATCTGCTCTTGCTGTTCCGGGTGAAGATTTGGAAATAAAAGTTTACAGTTCTACCCAACATCCGTCCGAAACACAGGCTATTGTGGCCGAAGTGCTCGGTGTTAACAGAAATGAAATTGAGGTGGAAGTCAGGCGGATGGGAGGTGCTTTCGGAGGAAAAGAGACACAGGCAAATCATTATGCCGCCTGGGCTGCACTGCTGGCAAGGTCAACCGGACATCCTGTCAAGATACATCTTACCCGCGACGAAGACCAGATTATGACCGGTAAACGCCACGAATTCATTTCAAACTATAAAGTCGGGTTCGACGATGCAGGAAAAATTACCGCACTTGATGTGGAATTTAATGTAAATGCCGGTGCTGCCGCCGACCTTTCAATGCCGATACTCGAAAGAGCAATGTTCCATATAGACAATGCCTATTTTATCCCAAACCTTAGAGTTATCGGGAATACCTGGAAGACAAACCTACCGCCCAATACTGCTTTCCGTGGGTTCGGCGGACCTCAGGGAATGGCCGTAATCGAAAATATTATTGACCGTGTGGCACGGTTTCTTGGAAAAGATGCACTCGAAGTAAGACATCTCAACTTATACAAACCTGACTTCAACAACAGAACACATTACGGACAGATTGTGCCGAACGACAGACTTGAAGTGCTTCTTGAACAAATAATCACATCTTCCGGTTATTTCCGGAGAAGAAAAGATGTTGATGAGTTTAACGGGAAAAATGAGTTTATGAAAAAAGGGCTTGCACTGACTCCTGTTAAATTCGGAATATCGTTTACAACGGCCTTTCTGAATCAGGCAGGTGCTCTCGTTAACATCTATCAGGATGGAACCGTTTTGGTAAACCACGGCGGAACGGAAATGGGACAGGGACTGAATACAAAAATTACGGAGATTGCAGCTTCCGAGTTAGGGATAGACCCGGAGAATATCAAAGTGAACGCCACAAACACCTCAAAAGTTCCAAACACATCGGCTACGGCGGCATCTTCGGGTACCGACCTAAACGGAATGGCTGTCAAGGATGCTATTACAAAGATAAAGTCAAGGCTAAAGGTTGTGGCTGCAACGCATTTCAACAAGGATAAAAAGCTGATAACAACAGCTCCCGAAAACGTTACCTTTGAAAATGATATGGTCTTCGACAAAGAGAATCCCGAACGCTCAATATCATTTAAAGAGTTAATTCCTGTTGCCTACATTAGCCGTATAAGTTTAAGTGCAACAGGTTATTACAAAACCCCAAACATTCATTTCGACAGGGAGACAGGCAAAGGCAAACCCTTCCACTATTTCGCATCGGGAATGTCGGTTTCGGAAATCCTTCTCGACACATTGACCGGAAGAATAAAGATTTTGCGTACAGATATCCTGCACGATGCCGGTAAATCAATAAATGAAAGAATTGATATAGGACAGATAGAGGGAGCCTTTATTCAGGGTGTCGGTTGGGTAACAAACGAAGAACTGAAGTATGATGACAACGGAAATCTTCTGACTCATTCGCCAGACACATACAAAATTCCGACAATCTCCGACATACCGGAAGATTTCAGGGTAGAACTTCTGAAAGGTTATCCCAATCCCAACACCATACGGCAAAGCAAAGCCATCGGCGAACCGCCTTTTATACATGCACTTTCGGTTTTTATGGCTGTCAAGGATGCCGTGTCTGCGATAGGCAATCATGAAATTGAACCGGTGATACCCATTCCGGCAACTTCAGAGACGGTTTTAAAAGCAATTAACGAAATAAAGAAGCACAAATGGAAATCATTTTAACAAAAAAGGGTTGACCATAGGACAACCCTTTAACATTTCTGATCTATTGAGTTATTATCCGCTTATTTTTGCTCCGAAGAACTGTCTGTTCATTCTTGCAATATTGGTAACCTTAATCTCTTTCGGACATTCGGCTTCACAGGCATACGTGTTTGTGCAGTTTCCGAATCCCAGTTCATCCATTTTTGCTACCATATCCTTTACACGGTCTTTAGCTTCTGTTTTACCCTGTGGTAAGAGAGCAAACTGCGATACTTTGGCAGATACAAATAACATTGCTGAAGCATTTTTACATGCGGCAACACAGGCACCACATCCGATGCAAGCTGCTGCGTCCATTGCAAGTTCAGCCTTTTCTCTTGCTATCGGGATATCATTAGCATCAGGCATTCCACCCGTATTAACTGAGATATAACCTCCAACCTGAATGATCTCATCCAGTGCACTTCTGTCAACAATAAGGTCTTTTATAACCGGGAATGGCTTGGCACGCCAAGGCTCTATTGTAATCGTTTCGTTGTCCTTAAACTTACGCATGTGTAATTGGCAGGTTGTCACTGCCGAATCGGGCCCGTGTGGACGGCCGTTGATATAAAGGCTACACATTCCGCAGATACCTTCGCGGCAATCGTGGTCGTAAGCAACCGGTTCTTCACCATTTTTGATAAGTTGCTCATTCAACAAGTCCATCATTTCAAGGAAAGAGCTATCAGATGAAATATTGGAAATCTCATATTTTTCAAACCGTCCTTTGGCTGCAGGACCTTCCTGGCGCCATATCTTAAGTGTAAGGTTCATATTATTAAGTATTAATTTTATTATCTCTTTTAATCTTTATAAAAAAATACCGGATCTAACTTTTAGCATCTTTATAATTTCTGGTCTTCACCTCAATAGCCTCGTAATGCAAAGATTCTTTGTTTAAAAGGGGTTCCTTGTCGTCACCCTGATATTCCCAGGCAGCTACATACATAAAATCTTTATCGTTTCGCAAAGCTTCACCTTCAGGTGTCTTAAATTCTTCTCTGAAGTGACCGCCACTAGATTCTTCACGATGGAGTGCATCTCTGGCCATCAACTCTCCAAGTTCAAGAAAATCAGCGACTCTGGTTGCTTTTTCTAGTTCAACATTAACACCTGTAAGGCTCCCGGGCACATCCACATCTTTCCAAAACTCTTTTCTCAACTCTTTGATTTCTATTATTGCCTTCTCAAGGCCTTCTTTATTTCTTGCCATCCCGACATAGTGCCACATAATATGTCCAAGCTCTTTATGGAAATAATCAACGGTCTTACTTCCTTTAATTGAAAGAAGAGTATTAAGTCTCTCTGTGGAGTCTTTTTCAGCCTCATCAAATTCCGGTAGGTTTGTTTTGATAAATGGTACTGTAATCTGGTCGGCCAAATAGTTTTGCGCTGTGTAAGGTATTACAAAATAGCCATCTGCTAAGCCCTGCATCAAAGCAGAAGCACCGAGTCTGTTAGCACCGTGGTCGCTGAAATTTGCTTCACCTGCAGCAAACAATCCAGGTATTGTGGTCTGCAATTCATAATCAACCCACAGGCCGCCCATTGTATAGTGAATTGCAGGATATATCATCATCGGGGTTTCATAAGGATTTTCATCAACAATTTTTTCGTACATCTGGAAAAGATTACCATATCTTGCTTCAATAACATCACGGCCAAGGCGGCCAATGGCTTCTTTAAAATCAAGATAGACGGCAAGACCTGTTTTTCCAACACCATAACCGGCATCACAGCGTTCTTTGGCAGCGCGTGAAGCAACATCACGAGGAACAAGGTTGCCAAATGCAGGATATCTTCTTTCAAGATAATAATCTCGATCTTGCTCAGCTATATCATTGGGTCTAAGTTCTCCTTTCTGTACTTTTTGCGCATCTTCCTTTTTCTTCGGGACCCAAATTCTGCCGTCGTTTCTAAGGCTTTCACTCATAAGAGTCAGTTTCGACTGAAAATCTCCATGAACAGGAATACAGGTCGGATGAATCTGAACAAAACAGGGATTAGCAAATGTTGCTCCTTTTTTATAACATTGCCAGGCAGCACTGCCGTTTGAGTTCATTGCATTTGTCGAAAGAAAGAAAACATTGCCATAACCACCTGTTGCAAGAATAACAGCGTGAGCAGCATGCCTCTCTATTTCACCGGTAAGTGTATTTCTCGTTATTATACCTCTGGCACGTCCGTCGACGACAACAAGATTGAGCATTTCACGACGATTATATATTTTTACATGACCTCGGTGTATTTCTTTGCTTAATGCTCCATAAGCTCCTAGTAGCAGTTGTTGTCCGGTCTGTCCGCGAGCATAGAATGTACGCGATACCAAAGCACCTCCAAAAGAGCGGTTTGTAAGTAATCCGCCATACTCTCTGGCAAAAGGAACACCCTGAGCAACACATTGGTCAATAATACTGTTGCTAACTTCTGCAAGGCGATAGACATTAGCTTCACGTGAGCGGTAGTCGCCACCTTTAATTGTATCATAAAACAGGCGGTAAACAGAGTCACCGTCATTGGGATAATTTTTCGCAGCGTTTATACCACCCTGGGCAGCAATACTATGTGCACGCCTCGGGCTATCCTGAATGCAAAAGTTTTTCACCTTAAATCCCAGCTCGCCAAGACTTGCAGCAGCGGCAGCACCGGCAAGCCCGGTTCCTACAACAATTACTTCCACCTTTCTTTTGTTTGCAGGATTGACAAGATTTTGATGAGCAATGAAATTACTCCACTTTTCAGCTAATGGACCATCAGGAATTTTTGAATTTAAAGTAGCCATATATCGAATAATTTATATCAGATCAGAATTAATAATTACCAAAATAAATTGCAATAGGAATTACAATAAATCCTAAAGCAAGGATAATAGAAACAATTGTGCTCAAACTATTAATAATAGGAGTGTATGTTTTATTATTCAATCCAAGTGTTTGAAATGCAGATTGGAATCCATGATGTAAATGGAATCCGAGAATTATGAAAGCCAAAATATAACCGATTACAAAACCTGTTATTTTAAATTTTGCTAAAACAAGTGCAGCCATATCGTGGATGTTATCGCCGTCGATATTTACTTCTCCGATATGCCCGAATTTGGATTTAAAATAAAAGTCACCCAGATGGATAGCCAGGAAAATAAATATTATGGCAGCGGTATGAATCATAAACTTGGAAAATGGTGATTTGTGCGACCAGCCTTCAATTTTGTACCTGTTCGGACGCGCCATCCAGTTTTGGATCTGAAGTATAAGGCCATAAATGATATGTATAATAAAACCACCAAAAAGCGCAACTTCAAAAACTTTTATAACAGGGTTCGTCCCCATAAAGTGGGCAGCAATATTAAATGCAGTCGTATCTGGTAATAATACCAGAAAGTTTATACCCAAATGCACAAAAAGGAATGTAATTAAAAATAATCCCATAAATGCCATCACAAATTTCTTCGTCAAGGAAGATTGAAACCTTTTATTGCCCATGATAAATTATTTTGTCAATAAAAATCCGTTAATAATTGTGTTATACTAATTAATTAAATATGTATTAGGCAACAAAAATAGATTATTATTTTTTTTATTAAATTCTAAATAATAATATTTCGTTAATTTGTAAACATTATAAATAATGAATTTTTCAAAAGTTGCTATTATATAGGTAATTAACAAAATATTCAATTGATAAACAAATAATAATAAATCTGAAAATAATTAAAATTATGAAAAAAGAGACATTCAAATCCGAACTTTTCATCAGCAATAGAAAAAAACTTGCAAGTCTTTTACTTCCAGAATCAGTTGCAATCGTAAACCCTAATGATGAGCTTACACGTAACGGGGATCAGGATTTTCCTTATCGTCAGAACTCCGACCTGTTTTATCTGACAGGATTAAATCAGGAGGGATGCATTCTGACATTGTGTCCCGATCATCCTGAAGAGAGTATGAGAGAGATAATATTTGCAATTAAACCAAATGAGCAGCTGGAGACCTGGACAGGACATAAATATACAAAAAATGAGATCAGGGAGTTTTCAGGTATAAAGACCGTAAAATGGCTTGATGACTTCGGGATGACATTGCGTGATCTGGTTTTATCTTCAGACAATATCTACATCAATCTGAATGAATACACAAAATACCTTACCGACGTGGAATATTTTAGCAACAGGTTTGCAATTAAAATCAGTAATATGTATCCCGCTCATAATCTAAAAAGGCTAGCACCGTTGATTACAAAACAACGTCTTGTTAAATCTCAGGAAGAGTTAATAATATTGAGAAAAGCCTGTGATATTACCGATAAAGCATTAAGAAGAGTTCTCTCATTTACAAAACCCGGAGTGATGGAATATGAAATTGATGCCGAAATAACTTATGAGTTTCTAAAAAACGGAGCAAGCGGCCATGCATATCAACCTATTATTGCTTCAGGGCGAAATGCATTAGTACTTCATTATATTGAAAATAGTATGGAATGTAAAGACGGGGATTTGATGCTTCTTGATATAGGAGCAGAATACAATAATTATGCAGCCGACTGTTCGCGGACAATTCCCGTAAACGGTAAATTCTCTGCAAGGCAGAAAGAATGTTATGAAGCTGTTTTGAAGGTTCAAAAGGAGGCAATAAAACTTTATGTTCCGGGAAACACTATTGATATTATTAATAAAGCCGTCTGGAAAATGATGGAGAAAGAGATGATAGGACTGGAATTATTTACAGAAGAAGATGTAAAAAATCAAAATCCGGATCAACCCCTATATACAAAGTATCTGATGCACGGTGTTGCTCATTTCATAGGGCTTGATGTGCACGATGTAGGGGGTAAATACAAAAAATTTGAAAAAGGTATGGTTCTGACTTGTGAGCCGGGATTGTATATTAAGGAAGAAGGATTAGGAATACGAATAGAAAATGATATCGTTGTTGATGATACTCCTGTTGACTTAATGGCAAATATTCCCAGAGAGGTTGATGAAATTGAAAGATTAATGAAAGAATAAACCCCTATAGCCCGGCTTTTTCTATATAAGTTAGTATTCTGTCTTTATGATCCTTATCTGCTCCGTTTAACTTTTGAAAAATATTATTAATGGCATTGTTTTGTGTATGTTCCATAAAGTTTTGAAAATGGTGCTCACCTGCACCGTTTTCAACCTCTATTGCCAGTTCAAAAGCTTTTTTCCTTGAAATGGGATACTTTTTAATCTCATCTAACTTATTTGTGATAAAATGTAACGACTCGGTTATCTTATGTAATGATTTGTCAAGTATTTCTTTAGGAAATTTATTGATCGGTAAGAATGAATCCCTGCCGCTACGCAGTAGAGCAGCATGTCCCTTTTCCTCAAGAACCATTTTCCACCAAAATCCGGAGTCTTCAGGATAAGTTTTGTGAAAATGGAAATATAAATCGGCAACAGCCAGTTCAAGTGCAATTGATGTATTAATGATTTCGGGGGTCATAAAAATACAGTCTTTAAATTTATTATTATTAATCTAATATATCTCAGGAACAAAAGTCTGCTCCGACATAGGCGGCCTGACATATCCCTTTTTCTTGCGCCTTTCAGGCAGCTCAATAGGCTCAGGCTCAATGTATTCATAGGGTATTAAGCTTAAAAGATGAGAAATAACATTGAGCCGTGCTCTTTTTTTATCATCAGCATCAACAACATACCAGGGAGATTGTTTAGTGTCGGTATAAGAAAACATCTCATCTTTTGCTTTTGAGTATTCCTCCCACATTGTATATGAACGTAAATCAACATCACTAAATTTCCATCTTTTCGTAGGATCTGTAAGACGTGACCGGAATCTTTTTTCCTGTTCCTTGTCACTAACGGAAAACCAGTACTTTATTAAGATTATTCCAGAGCGTATAAGCATTCTCTCAAAGTTGGGACATGACCTTAGGAATTCCCAATATTCTTCATCTGTGCAGAAGTTCATAACACGCTCAACAACAGCCCTGTTGTACCAGCTCCTGTCTAACAAAACCATTTCACCGGAGGCAGGAAGATTAGAAACATAACGTTGAAAATACCACTCTCCTTGCTCTTTCTCTGTAGGTTTTGGTAAAGCAACAATACGGCAGATACGCGGATTGAGTTTTTCGGTTATTCGCTTTATTGTCCCGCCTTTTCCTGCGGCATCTCTTCCTTCAAAAATAACTACAACCTTTAATCCCTTGTCCTTTATCCATTCCTGAAGTTTAACAAGTTCAATCTGAAGTGTTGATAACTTCTGTTCATACAAACGATTACCTATTTTCTTTTTATGTTCGTTGCTCTTTTCTTCATTCATAGTAAAAGAGATTTATTCAATTATCAATCATAAAGAGATTGCAAAAATACTGTTTCTTAGCAAATTTACAAAATAAATTCATTCAGATAGTTATCCCATAATACCCTTAATCATTCCACCATCAACGCTAATAGTCTGTCCTGTAATGTATTCCGATTGTTCACTTAACAGCCAGGTTGCCAGAGAACCTAAATTTTCAGGGTTGCCCATTTTTCCGACAGCTATTTCAGATTCGAAGCGTTTTTTCGCATTTGCTAATGATATCCTTTCGGTCTCGCTTCTTTTTACGAATAACCTTTCGGCTGCCGGTGTTTCGTGGAATCCGGGAGCCAAAATGTTTGCAGTAATGTGCTTGCCGGCAATTTCCTGCGAAAGAGTTTTTGCAAATCCCACAACAGCCAGGCGTAATGAATTGCTTAAAACAAGATTTTGGACAGGTTGCTTAACCGAGGAACTTTCTATATAGAGTATTCTTCCGTACTTTTGATTCAGAAATATGGGAAGGAATACTTTAGTTATTTTTACTTTCCACCTCAAGATGTTTCTATATGCTTCGTCCCATTCATCCATATCTGTTTCGATGAAAGAATTTGCTGGAGGGCCTCCTGCATTTATAACCAGGCCGGATAAATACCTGTTACGAAGTATTTTATGAAGCTTTTCAATAGTCTTATCACGGGTAATATCACCAGCCAGAACCTCAATCTGGCCGGGGTGTTTTTCTTGAAAGGCTTTTAGCTTCTTGTTATCTCTTGCTACAACTATTACAATAGCTCCTTCATTAAGCAAAGCTGTGGCCACTCCTTTCCCAAGTCCGCTTGAGCCTCCTGTTATGATAAACAATTTACTGTTCAATCTTAAATCCATGATATCCGATTATAAGTTATTTCGACTTTTAAAAGAGCAAAGATAATCACATAATATGAGTTAATATTATTTATTACCGAACAATGGAAGTGCCTTCTGACTAATATTGAGGTTTTTATATTATTGTTAACTTTTTTTAACAATTTTTTGTTTAAAAAAAAGTAAATATTTTTTTGTGACAAAGATTATTATATTATCTTTGCAGCCTCAGGTACTAAAAAGTTTATTAAAATATTTAAGATAAGGTAAGGTGAATCCTTATAAATTGGTTTTGGTTAATAATTAGGTTTATTCTTTTCTTTTTAGTCACCTTACTTATAGCAGGCAGGAGTGGTTAACCTGCCTGCGCTTTTTTTATCAATAGGCCATAATTCATAATTACATTATCTTTGTCCTGAAAAAATAATGATTTATGATTAACATTTATAAACCCTTTGTACTTTTATTTGGAATACTATTGTTCACACCAGCATATCTCTATCCTCAAAATTCGGAGAGTATACAATATTATTGGGAAGATTCGCAAATTGACAGAATCAATACGGAACCACCTCACGCAACATTTTATCCTTATTCAAACGTCGAAGATGCCTTGAAAAATGAAATGCTTGGGTCACCTTTTGTGAAATTATTGAATGGAAAGTGGAAATTTAACTGGGTACGTAAGCCCGAAGACAGACCCAAAGATTTTTACAGACCTGATTACGATGTCTCTGAATGGGCTGAAATAGATGTTCCGGCAAATTGGGAACTGAAAGGTTATGGAGTGCCTATATATACCGATGTTCAATATCCGTTCCCTTCAAATCCTCCTCATATACCTCATAGTTACAATCCGGTAGGCTCATACAGAACAACATTTATTTTGCCGAGAGACTGGAACGGAAGGCATATTTACATTCATTTCGGTGGTGTACGGTCAGCCTTCTATCTTTGGGTAAACGGAAAGTCTATAGGCTATAGTCAGGATAGCAAAACTCCTTCGGAGTTTGATATTTCGGATGTTGTCTCAAAAGGTGAAAATATACTTGCCCTAGAAGTTTACCGCTGGAGCGACGGTAGTTATCTTGAAGATCAGGACTACTGGAAAATCAGCGGTATTGAACGTGATGTCTATATCTACTCAACTCCAAAGGTTGCAATAAAAGACTTTTTTGTTCAAGCAGGACTTGATGATTATTATTACAACGGAACCTTTAACCTTGATGTTAAACTAAAAAATAATTCTTCAAATGAAATATCTGGCTATAAGATTATTTTTGATTTATTTAAGACGAACGTAAATGCTTCGGAAAGGAAACCCGCAAAAAGGGTTTTACATAATTCATATAGTATAACTTTTTTAGCAGATGAGCAGCGTAATGTAAGTTTTGACGGCACTGTTCCGTCTGTTAAAAGCTGGTCGGCCGAGAAGCCGGAACTTTATAATCTTGTTATTTATCTTTTGGATGAAAACGATAAAGTTGTTGAGGCGGTTGGTGCAAAGGTAGGTTTTCGCACTGTGGAAGTTAAAAACAGGCAATTATTGGTTAATGGCATTCCTATAACAATTCGCGGGGTGAACAGGCACGAACACGATATGCTGAACGGCAGGGTTATTACGGAGGAGTCGATGGTTGAGGATATTAAACTGATGAAACGGTTCAATATCAATGCCGTACGGTGCAGCCATTATCCTAACCGTGTCGAATGGTACCGGTTATGTGATGAATACGGATTATATATTATTGATGAAGCAAACATTGAGGCTCATGGTAGCGATCCGTACAATCCTAAAAAAACTCTTGCGGATAAACCTGAGTGGAATCTTGCATTTATGGAACGGACAAAAGCTATGGTTGAGCGCGACAAAAACCATCCGTGTATAATTACATGGTCGCTGGGAAACGAAACCGGATACGGACAGAACTTCAGGGATACATATAATTATATTAAAACGAAAGACCCCACGCGTCCTGTACAGTCTGAAGATGCCGGTTTAGCAGGTTTGTCGGACATATATTGTCCGATGTATAAAAAGATTGATTTTTTGGAAGATTATGCCAAATCCGGTAATGATAAACCACTTATTCTATGCGAATATGCCCATGCAATGGGAAATAGTGTTGGAAATCTTCAGGATTATTGGATTGTAATTGATAAATATCCGAATCTGCAAGGAGGTTTTATCTGGGATTGGGTCGATCAAACATTTCTGAAATATAATGACAATGGTGAAAAATATTGGGCTTACGGCGGTGATATGGGAAAATCTGGTATTCTCAACGATTCCAATTTCTGTGCTAACGGACTTGTAGCTGCCGACAGGTCACTCCATCCACATATTTGGGAAGTTAAAAAAGTTTATCAACCCGTTGATATTGAATTTGTTGATATTGATTCCAGCATAATACAAGTCATTAATAGATATGATTTTACAAATTTAAATGAGCTTGATTTTTTGTTGGAAATAATGACTGATGGAACTATCATTAATTCTGAAGAGTTTTCAATTGCAGACCTCAAACCTCACGACACTTTATTATTAAACCTGCATCTTCCCAAGTTTAAAAAAAAATGGGGCAGTCAGTACTATATAACAGTAAAAGCATTTTCAAAATATAATACTAAACTAATTCCATCCGGCCACCTTATTGCCTGGGGACAAGCTAAATGGCAGGAGCCCCAGCTGATGAGAGGAACTAAGATATATCATGTTGTTAAAAATCGTATTTATAAGGATCTGAGCAGTCTTCCGGCTTTAATAACAAAGTGGAACGGCAATGAATTATTGGTTAAAGGCAATGATTTTGAAATTATTTTCGATACATTGTCGGGCATCATAAAATCATATAAATTTGAAGGGAAAGAGATGCTTTTGCGAGGACTTCAGCCGAATTTCTGGAGGCCTCCGACGGACAATGACCTCGGAAACGGGATGCCCGAAAGATGCGATGTGTGGAAAGATGCCCAGTTTATTCTTGAAAAAATAAAAACCGGATTTGAGAAAAGAGATCAAAACATTATCCTTTTGTCGGAATTTCGACATCTCAGAACAGGAATGATGATCAGCGTAAACTATCTTGTGTTTCGTAATGGTGCAATCAAAGTGTCTCTGAACTTATGGGGCGACACACGCGGGCTACCCGAATTGCCCCGCCTTGGAATGCAACTGCTGTTGCCCGGAGAATTTGATAATATAAGTTGGTTTGGCAGAGGTCCGTATGAAAGCTATTGGGATAGAAAGACCGGTGCTGCATTCGGGCTTTACAAAGGAAAAGCCTGGGAGCAATATCACAGGTATGTCAGGCCGCAGGAAAACGGCAACAAAACCGATGTGAGATGGTTTGCCGTTTATAATAATTCGGGAACCGGATTGATGACTTTTGGGGATTATGAATTAAGTACAGAAGTTTATAATTATTACCAGTACGACCTTGATCATCCCGGCAAAAATGCTCCTCAGCGGCATTGCAACGACATCAAAAAGCGTAATCTGATAACCTGGAATATTGATTATCAACAAATGGGAGTGGGAGGAGACAATAGCTGGGGTGCGCGAACTCATAAAAAATATTCATTACCGGCAAGGAATTATTTTTTTGAATTTACTCTTGTGCCTTTTTCAAAGAATACGGAGCAACCATTAAAACTCAGTAAATATGTTTATTAAAGAAGAAAAGATATTCTCAATTACAACTGTTTTATTGATGCTGCTTGCTTTGCGTGCTAACTCACAGTATATCAGCGGTTATTATAAAGATGTCAAAGGCGAGATATTGCGTTACGAATGTCAGCAACCCGATGCAGATTCATCGTTGCTGGTTCGCTCTTTAAAAAAAGAGAAATATATTGAATGGGAAACGGCACCGATGCCACTTGAATTTCGTGGCGACTATGTCAAATTTGTCTGGATTGCAGGAATTGATGTTAATGTCGAAGACTCGCATAAATTCAATTTGTATGTCGATAATAAAAAGCTATTCTCATTTGAGAGTCCACACGATACAGTAACAAAAGAATGGTCGAAAACTGCGACCAATGGGATGGAACTCACTTTTAAGAGTACTATGGTAGATAAATACGGCGATCTGTTTGGATATATGTTTCTTAAGGTTCCGAAAAAGATGAACAGACCTGGGAAAAGACTAAAGATTAAGGTTGAGGGCGAGACGGCAGACAGCAGAACCTGGTTTATGATATTCAGATATGTAACCCGTCAGGGAGCAAAAATCAAGCAGGAAAATGCTATTGTTAAAAGGGATGGAAAGCAGTTTCAGTCGCTTCGCGTTGATATCCTACACTTTGGTGATCCGACAACGGCAGATGTTACTATTGGGGAGCATCGTATATCTTTACCTGTCAATCTTGGTCTGAATATCAGTTATTTGGAGATACCCATTGTCAATAAAACGGAAACCTTCAATGCTGAAGTGAAAATGGGTAGGGCAATTCTATTGAAAAAAATGATTAGTGTTCATCCTGTGAAACAGTATGATATTTATCTTTTGCCTCATTCTCACGTTGATATAGGATACACTCAGGTTCAAAGTGAAATCGAGAGAGTCCAGAAACGGAATATTGCAAAAGCAATAGAAATAGCCTCACAAAGCAGTAATCACCCCAAAGGTTCGCAATTCAGATGGAATACTGAAGTTATGTGGCCGGTCGAAAGCTATCTGAAAAATGCCACTGAGGATGAGAAAAACAAGTTTATCAATGCAGTTCAAAAAGGATGGATAGAACTTGACGGACTATATGCAAATCTACTTACTGAATTGTGCCGCCCCGAAGAATTGTTTCGTGCTTTTACGTATAGCAAGAAAATAGGGGAGATGTGCGATGTAAAAATTGAATCAGCTATGATATCCGATATCCCGGGCTATTCCTGGGGTTTAATTCCTGTTATGGCACAAAATGGAATAAAATATTTCTCAATAGGGACAAACACTTTTGACAGGATTGGAAATATAGTTGAGAAATTGGGCGACAAACCCTTTTACTGGCGTTCGCCCTCAGGAGAGGAAAAGGTGCTTTGCTGGGTTCACGGAAAAGGCTATTCCGAATTTCACACAGGGCTTGGATACGGGAAAAGGTACAATAGACTTAAAGAACAGCGCATTTTGAAGTATATTGACGAGTTGGAAACAAAACACTATCCTTATGAGATGGTTGTGATGCGATATAATATCGGTTCAGATAACGGCCCGCCGGATGATTCTCTCCCCGGTATGGTTGAAAAATGGAATGAGAGATTTGTTACACCTACGCTTCATATTTCAACTGTCAGCGAGGCTTTTTCTAAATTTGAAACAATGTATGGCAACAATCTTCCGGTAATGGAAGGTGAATTAACAGGCTACTGGGAAGACGGTGCAGCATCAACAGCGAAAGAGACAGCTATGAACCTTGCAAGCTCCGAAAGACTTGTGCAGGCTGAGATTCTGTTTACAATGCTAGACCCTGAAAAATATCCCGCTGCGAAGCTTGATTCTGCCTGGAGAAATGTTTTACTCTACAGCGAACATACCTGGGGTGCCTGGAACTCCGTTAGCGAACCTGATAATGAATTCGTCAGACAGCAATGGAAAGTTAAGCAATCTTATGCTTTGGCAGCAGATATGCAATCTAAAAAGCTCTTGAGGGATGCCGTAAAGCCTAAAATGGCCGAAACGGTTAGTGTTATTGATATTTATAATACAAGTTCCTGGAAAAGAACCGATTTGGTTACAATCCCGAAAGAATATTTTCTTTCCGGAAACGGTGTTCGCGACAGGACAGGCAAAGTTTATCCCGCACAGAGGCTTTCAACAGGTGAGTTTGTTTTTCTTGCTGAAGATGTGCCTGCTTTTGCCGCAAAAAGGTTTTACATCTTTAATAACGAAAACAGCCTTACGATGAAAACAAATTTATTTATTGAAGACCGTTTTGAGAATAATCTTATCAGGTTTGAAATTAACCCTCAATCGGGTAATATTACAAATTTGAGATTTAAGAATTTCCCATTTAATTCAAATACTTTTGCCCACGGATTGAATTCATACGTCTATGTTGAAGGTCGTAATCCCGAAGTTTACGACAAAAACAGTATCCCGTTTATCAATATCAAGGAGTCGGGACCTTTGGTCTATTCCTATATTATTGAATCTGATGCTTCGGGCTGCAAAAAACTTGTCAGGGAGGTGAGGGTAATTGATAAAATTCAAAGGCTTGATATTATCAACACAATTAACAAAAAGAATATTCTTAAAGCCGAAGGAGTCTATTTTGAATTTCCTTTTAAACTACCCGGTGGCATTCATAATCTTGGGATAGCATGGGGACATTACACTCCTGATAAAGATCAGTTGCCGGGTGCCAATAAAAACTTCTTCACTGTTCAGCGGTGGACCGATATTTCAAACGAACAATACGGAATAACTTTTACCGTCAAGGAAGCACCGATAATCGAAATCGGTCATATAACAACGGATGCCAAAGAGGTGGGCTGGCAATCGGAAGTGCCGCAATCAACCAGAATCATCTCGTACCCTATGAATAACTATTGGAATACAAACTTCAAAGCAAGCCAGTCAGGAAAGGTCTCTTTCAGCTATTCGATATATCCACATAATGAATTTAATCCTTTATTTGCCGAAAAACGAGGAATAGAACGTAATCAACCTCTTATTGTGGTGCCTGCTAACGACTCAAAACCGGTTTTTAAACAGACTTTTACGTTGAGCAACGATAATATTATTATAACCTTGTTAAGACCTGTTGACAACGGAACGGGAATACTTGTGAGATTTTATAATCCAGGATTGGATGTGGAGACAGTTAGCTTTGTTTTCGTGACGAAAAAGCATACTCTTTTTCTTACCGGCCCCGATGGCGATAACAGGAAAAAAACGAAAAATGAATTTAAAATTCCGCCAATGGGCATCAGGAGTGTTGTTGTTAAGTAGTGTCTGCCTGATGAAATTATTTGGAGTTAATTAACAACGGCTCGTAACATCTTATCCGAATAGTGCTTTCGTAAGTCTTTTCCTGAAACAGGACGACAACAAATAATTTGTGTATTAAAAGTAAATGTTTAACTTTGCATTCAAATATCAATATTATGAAAAAAATAGATTTACTTTCTGTTATTCTCCTTTTTCCGGCATTTATCTTTGCCCAAATTACTATCAATCAGGACGATATGCCCCAGTCGGGCGACACTATCAGGTTCAGCAAAAGCGTTGATGTGGGAATTCTGAATTATCAGGAAACGGGAAATGATTTCACCTGGGACTTCTCCACCTTGGTTCCTTTCAACCAGACAGTCGATACTTTTGTCAGTGTCTCCGAAACGCCCTGGCTTTATCAGCTGGTATTCCTGACATCATCCAACCTTGCACAAAAACTCAACGGTTTCGATTTTATACCCGGTTTCGATATTACCAACAGCTATGAGTTTTACAAAAACTCAAGTTCCGATTATCGCGATGTAGGTGTCGGTATACAATTAA
>Ga0256913_10000477_pt1 | contig 20682 bp, 22 predicted proteins | sample Axial_MatmetaG_FD_185970 | JGI IMG/M metagenome (GOLD analysis project Ga0256913, IMG submission 185970) | Deep-sea worm associated microbial mat communities from Axial Seamount, Juan de Fuca Ridge, Pacific Ocean - Axial_Mat | ecosystem: Environmental > Aquatic > Marine > Oceanic > Microbial... | reverse complement strand
ATTTCTATTAAAATAATGTGGGTTATGATTTAGCGTTTTTTGGAAATACATGGGATACACCATCTCAGATGATGCACCAGTTAGATGTTATTATATTGAAAATCTTAAAAGAAGATTATGGTCTGAGATATTTTAATTGTGGTGCTGCTTCCTCTACTAATTTAAAATCATTCAAATCACATATACCGTGTACTGAACTAATCAGTTGGCGGTACAAAAAATCAATATCAAAAAATAAAAAAATAGTTCATTCTGATAAGAAATTAGTTTCTGGTTTTGGGATAGTATAATGACAAATCAAGATAGTTTTTCAAGAATATTATCATATTTTCATGCGTTAGCAGCTGAAGAGTTTGAGCATGACGGGCATATTTATAAACCTTATGACGCATTAGTAATTACTGATGCTGTTTTTAGATCATATACATGTCCAGATACATGCGGGGCGTGTTGTATGAAATGTTCATTATTATGGGATACGGATACAAATTTAGATAATGTTAAATATGCTCCACAAACTATTAATAACATTACTGTGCCTTTTTGGGTTGATGTACAGAATGATAATAATAGAAAGGATGGCAAATGTAAATATTTAGATGAAACTGCACGTTGTAAAATATATCCTCTGCGTCCCTTACCTTGTAGATTTGAACTATTTAAATTTATTCATTATGTAACTAAAAATAAAGTATACGCTCGTGTTGCTCTGCCGGGTAGAGGTTGGGCATTGACAAGAATAGATGGCAATAAAGGAAATCTATGCACTATCACGGAATATGATAGAAATGCCACTATGGCACAAGCAGCAGATCTGACTATTATTGCTAGATGGATGGAGCAATTTAAAATAAAGCATAATGCACATGAATTGATAGCTTATTTATTAGCTGGTCCAACACAAGAAAAATTTGTTATTTCTCGTTAGAAATAGTATAATAATTTTAAGTAGATTTATTATTTATCAATAAAAAGAGAGGTTTGTAATGGCAATAAAAACTTTCAATGATACATCTAGTATTGAAAAATTAGGCAAAGGTGGAACAAAATATGATTACGACGAACCATCTGTAGATATTTTTGAAACTTTTGAAAATACAGCTAAAAATAGGCCATATGTTATAACTCTAGATGTGCCTGAATGGACAGGAAAATGCCCAGTTACAAATCAGCCCGATTTTGCACATATTACAATTCAATATATTCCCAGAGACCGTTGTATTGAAACAAAGTCATTAAAATTATACGTATTCGCATATCGTAATTATGGTTGTTTTATGGAAAGCACAACAAATCGATTTGTAGATGATATCGTAGCTGCCTGTGACCCTAATTGGGTTAAAGTTATTGGTAGATTTAATTCAAGAGGTGGTATTACTCTTGATGTAGAGGCAGAATATATTAGAGAAGGTTTTAAACGATAAAACAAAAATTTACATTTTGAGAGGCACTTTGTTGATGGTATACAGCCCCCCGAGAAGGCGGTATATTCTGATACTTAGTGCCTCTCTTTTTTTTATAAGGAAAAATCATGTTGTTATTTTTTGCAGGTAGTGCTGGTGTAGAAAATCCAGAATGTGGTTGTAAAGATATTCCTTTGAGAGAAGAAATTGATCAGAGGTTATTATCATATCATTATATGGGTCCATCATTAGATAAATATTATTTTAATGATGAGGTTAGGCCACATTATAGTAATATCATCATGGATTCGGGCGCTTTTTCTGCATGGAATAGGGGTGCTGTCATAGATCTAGAAGCTTATGCTGATTATTGCTTGAAATATTTAGATTATATAAGTTACGTTGTAAATCTAGATGTTATTCCTTCAAAACCTGGTGATAAAAAACCAGATGATGATGAGATAGAGCGTTCAGCAAGTGCAGGATATAAAAATTATGAATATCTATTATCTCGAGGTATTCCGAAAGAAAAGTTAATTCATGTTTTTCACCAAAATGAGAATTTTCATTGGTTGGAAAAAATGGTAGCTGATATGCCGTATATTGGGTTATCTCCTGCTAATGATAGAACTGTAAATGAAAAGATTCAATGGTTGAAAAAATGTATGCCTTATGTTACAGATAGTAATGGCTATGCCACAGTAAAATTTCATGGTTTTGCTGTAACGAGTTTCAGAATAATGAAACAGTTTCCTTGGTATAGTGTAGACAGTAGTACATGGGCTACAGTTGCAGGTAGAGGTGTAACATTTATTCCAAAATATAAGCATGGAAGTACAACAGAATTTGATTTTTATGATAAAGAACCTTACAAATGTTCATTGTCCCAAGTAGTGAATAAAAAGGACCATTTTGATTTACAATATGGTGACAAGTTATCTACTATTAAGCATTATTTAGATTCTTTAAATATTGAAATGGGGAACTATGGTTTTAAGATAGTTCCTAATGACTATAAATTAAAAAAGAAAGAACGACCATGCTCATCAAAATATTTAAATAATTTAAATATTGTATACGAAGATGATGTATCAGCATTAGGGTTCACTGAAAAAGGTTTGATACCCAATGATAATTTGCCAGATGAGAATGGTATATATAGAAAACCAAATAATATTGTCATTCCTAATGGACATAAATTGATTGAAGTAGTATTTGATGTTGGTATACGTAATGATTGGAAATACAGGCAATTTTTAAATGCTAGGTTTCTAAAACGATTTGGTTTATTGAAGCCTAATCCTGCTGTATATACTGGAAAAGATAAGACAAATGAAGAAAATATAGAAAATTACACAGGAAGTAAACAAATTCCAGGTATATTGTAGTTTTATATATTCATTTTAAATAAAAAGAGGACGATCCTTATGCAAATTGATACGAAAAAATTAATGTCTGCTCTAGATACTATCCGTCCAGGTACTGATAAGAGAGAAATAGTAAATCAATCATCTTTTTATGGGTTCAAAGATGACTATATTTACACTTATAATGATGAGATAACTGTTTCTACAAAGTTAAAAACAGGCATTGAATGTTATGTGAATGCAGATGATTTGTTTAATCTGCTGAATAGAGTAAATGACAAAGAAATAACTATTGATGTAGTTAATAGGAAAAAGAAAGATAAAGAAAAAGGATCAAATGAGTTTGATGCCGATATGGTAGTTTCTGGTAAGAAATTTAAAGCTACTCTAGCAGGTTATAGAAAGAGTAATTTGAGAGATTTAAAAACAGTTGATATAAAAGATTCCGAATTCACTGAATTGCCAGATAATTTTATCGATATGCTTAAAATGTGTCGTATGTCAGTTGACACTGATATGTCTAGGCCAGCATTAACTTGTATTCATTGGTTACCTGATAAATTAGAAAGTTGTGATAATTTTAGAGTAACACAATATAAAGGTAAATTTCCCAATGTTTGTGATGATGGCGTTTTATTACATAAAGGTTGTATTGATCAATTAATTAAATTTAAACCCACACATTATTGTTTTACTGGTGATAATGAATGGGTGCATTTTAAAATAGGCAATGCTTGTATTTTTTCTTCTAGAATATTCAGTGGTACTTATCCTAAATTAGATAATGTAGCAGGAATGATAGATAATGAAACAATACATTTCTTGCCATCAATGACTGATGTATTACAAAGAGCTTTGATTTTTGCTAAATCTAATGATACTATTGCTGGTACAGAACAAGCATTGATAGAAATAAAAGGTACTCATGTAAAAGTGGCAGTATCTGCAGTTCGTGGTTCTTTTTCAGAGAGTGCCAGAATAAAAGCAAAAAGTGATTTTAAATTTGAAATTAGAATAAGAGCATTGATCGATATATTATCATCTGAATTTTCATCAGCTATTTTAGATGAAAAAGTTGAGAGACTAAAATTTTCTACAGATGATATGATACATATAGTTGCATTACTGTCTAATTGAGATTCGCCATATTTATAGAGTGTATTTTAATAATGGAATACACTCTATATGATATTTTATAGGATAGAATATTTTAATAGGAAATTCAAATGCTACAAGGCGGATTTTTTTCTTCTGAGGAAATACATAAATGTGATATAGATTTAAAAGCTCCTACATGTACTAGATGTGGACTTAATAATAGTTGTACCACACCTAAGATGGCACCATACGGAAAGAATAGAAAAAAAATAATGATTATCAGTGACATGCCATCTGCTGAAGATGACTTTCAGGGTAGGCCATTCATGGGAAAGAGTGGTAAATATTTACGAAAGTTATTTAAGTCGCAAGGCATATTATTAGATAGAGATACTATACAATTAAATGCGATTTCTTGCAGAACACATAAAGGCAAATCTCCAAGTCCGATAAATATTGCTGCTTGTAGAATTAGAGTATGGGATGCTATCAAAGAATATAAACCAAAATTAATAATATGTATGGGTGGTGCTGTTTTAGAAAGTATTATGCATCACAGATGGAAAAAAAGTTTAGATGGTATTACTAAGTGGCGTGGCAATGTTATTCCTGATAGAGATACAAAATGCTGGCTCACATTTACATATAAACCTAGTTATGTGTTGAGAGAGAAGAAAAAGCAACCTGTGTTGCAGGTTATTTTTAAAAATGATATTATTAATGCTTTAGCTTATTTAGATAAACCTTTTCCACAATATGATGAAGAAGAAAAATTTATCAGAGTATTAACAGATGAACAAGAACAGTTAGCTTGGTTTAAATATGCCTTTGAAAAACAACGAGAACCGGGTTTGCTTGCTTTTGATTATGAAACTACAGGTCTTAAGCCACATAATAAAAAAGTTCATAAAATAGCCTGTGTATCTTTATGTTTTGAATATGATGAAGCTATAGTATTGCCTTTTCCATTATCTAAAAAAGTGATGCGATGGTATAAACGCATATTAACACATCATAATTTTTTAAAAACTGCACATAATATGAAATTTGAAGACACTTGGACAAGAGTGTTATTAAATTTCAGGCCCCATCCATGGGCATGGGATTCTCTACAGTCGGCACATATAATAGATAATAGGCCATATATAACTGGTTTGAAATTTCAGGCATATATAAAATTCGGTATTTTAGGTTACGATGAAGGTATATCTAAATATTTAAAAGCTGTAGAAGAAAAAAATGCAAATGCCGTTAATCGTGTTTTTGAAGCTCCGAGAGCTTTACTATTATTATATTGCGGTATAGATTCATTGGTGCAATATAGATTAGCATTGTTGCAACGAAAAGAAATGGGATATGAAAAAAATGAATCCATATGATATACTTGGTTTAAAATCAGATGCTACAAATGATGAAATTAAAAAGGCATATCGGACAATGGCTAAAAAATACCATCCCGATAAAAATAAATGTGCGGATTCTGAAAATAAATTTAAAGAAATAAATGAGGCATATAGTATTTTAACAGGAAAATCTAATGTTCATCATGATTATACCAATCCTGATGTTAATGATATATTTTCACATTTTATGAATAGTGCACATAGAGATTTTAGATCACGACCTATGAAAGGAAGAGATTATAAGTATGTGAAATATTGTTCTCTATATGAGTTTATAAAAGGTGCTGATATAATAATTGATGAAAAAAGAATAGAAATTTGTGATTCTTGTAATGGGATGGGTTTATTTTTATCCGATGCCTCATGTTCTACATGTGGTGGTAAAGGCGTTTTAAACCAGTCTATCAAAAGAGGTCCCGCTGTATTTTATCAACAAACTATATGTAATGATTGTAAAGGTACAGGTAAAAAAATAAAAAGTATTTGTTCTAAATGTAAAGGAAAAGGTGAAATTCAGATTGAATTAAAATCAACTTATAGACTACCTGCTATGTATAATCCTGGAGATATAATGAGTTATACTGGAAAAGGTAGTGCCGGTAAGAATGGTGGACCTAATGGAAATGTGTATATAAAATACATGTTGGATATGTCTAGATTTACTGATTTAGATAATGATTTATTAAATAAAATAAAAGAAATCTAATGCTGATAGATATAGCCCCTAAAACAAAAGAAGCATATAAATTAATGCATGATGGAATTCTTGCATTGAGTGATATAGAATTGAATGGTATACGTATTGACATCGATTATTGTAAGAGGCAACAAAAGCATTTAGATAGAAAAATAAAAAGGTTACAAAATAAAATCTCTAATAGTAAAGAGATGAAAGAATGGCGTAGAATATATAGAGCTAAAACAAACCCCGATTCTAATCCACAATTAGCTGATATGCTTTTTAATCATTTCGGGTTAGAGCCTGTTGCGAAAACAGCTAAAGGTAAGCCTGCTGTAGATAAAGCATCATTAGAACAATTAGATTTCCCGTTAGTTAAACAAATTTTAGATGTAAGAAAATATAAAAAAGCCAGAGATACATATATTGCTAATCTCATCAGAGAATCGGTTGATGGCTATATGCATCCATTTTTTAATTTAGATAAAGTAAGAACATTTCGTTCAAGTTCTAGTGCTATTAATTTTCAGAACCAACCTAATAGAGATCCAGAAATAAAAAAAATCATAAGAAGTGCATTCCTTCCCAGAAATAGACATAGGTTAGGTGGTGTTGATTATGGTGGTATTGAAGTAAAGATAGCTGCCACATATCATAAAGATCCTGTGATGCTGGATTATATTCATGATCCAGCATCAGATATGCATAGAGATGTAACTAAAGATTGTTTTGCTATTCCAGACCCTGATCTAGTTAGTAAAGATATGAGAAAATCAGGAAAAAATAAATTTACATTTCCTGAATTTTATGGTGATTATTTTGGTAATTGTGCTAGAGGTTTATGGTCAGATGCACATGGCTCTTCTCCTATATTAGCGTTGACAGATCAAACACCATTACCTCAACATTTAAAGAATATAGGGTTAGATACTTACGAAAAATTTGAAGAACATATAAAAGAAGTAGAACGAATTTTTTGGGAAGATAGATTCACAGTATATGGGCAATGGAAAAAAGATTGGTTATCTAAATATAATAAATGCGGTTATATTAATTTACATACAGGTTTTGTGTGTCAAGGTTTGATGCAGAAAAATGATGTAATTAATTACCCTGTACAAGGTGCTGCTTTTCATTGTTTATTATGGTCATTAATACAAATTCATAATTGGTTGACCAAAAATAAGATGCGATCATTGGTAGTGGGACAGATACATGATGAAATAGTGTTGGATATTCATAGTGATGAGTTTGATGATGTTATGAGTTATGTAAAACAAGTGATGACGCTAGATATTAGAGAACATTGGAAATGGATTAATGTTCCTCTTGAAGTTGATGCGGATTTTTGTAATGTAGGCGAAACATGGTATGATAAGCATTCTGTTGTTATGTAAATAAGGTGATTATAAAATGACAAAATACATATTTGTTACAGGTGGTGTATTATCTTCATTGGGTAAAGGATTAGCTGCAGCTGCATTAGGTGCATTACTAGAAGCTAGAGGATTAACTGTCACTTTTCAAAAATTAGATCCGTATTTAAATGTAGATCCTGGAACAATGAATCCATTTCAACATGGTGAAGTGTATGTAACGGATGATGGTGCAGAAACTGATTTAGATTTAGGCCATTATGAACGATTTACAAATGCTATCTTGACACAAGATAATAATTATACATCTGGTAGAATTTATAAATCTGTCATTGATAAAGAACGTAGAGGTGATTATTTAGGGAAAACAGTGCAAATGATCCCTCATATAACTGATGAAATAAAAAAAGCTGTTCTAACTATGGAAGGTAGAGCAGATATAATTATTGTTGAGATAGGTGGAACTATTGGTGATATTGAAGGTCTTCCTTTTGTAGAAAGTATTAGACAATTAAAGGTTGATTTAGATGATCGTTGCATTTTTATTCATCTTACTTTAGTACCATATATCAAAACTGCTAATGAAATAAAAACAAAACCAACACAACATAGTGTGAGAGAATTATTATCATATGGTATACAGCCAGATCTGATTATATGTCGTTGTGAAAAAGCTATAAACAAAGAAGCTATTAAGAAAATATCTATGTTTTGTAATACGCTTCCTGAAAATGTCATTTCAGCTCCTGATGTTAAAAATATATATGAATTACCTATAGTTTTACATGATGAGGGTTTAGATAATAGAGTATGTAATCTATTGAATTTAGATTTGAATACAGAATCATATTTCAATGAGAACATGCATAAATGGAATGCGGTTAAAAATAAAATAAGAATGATTGAAAAATCAAAAAATAGTGTAACTGTTGGTATAGTAGGTAAGTATACGCAACTTAAAGAAGCTTATAAGAGTTTACACGAAGCATTATTTCATGCAGGTATTTATAATGATGTATCAATTGAATTTAAATATATTGATTCTGAAAAATTGGAAAACAGGAATTGTAATTTTTTAGTTGATGTTGTAGATTGTATATTAGTACCAGGTGGTTTTGGAAGTAGAGGTATTGAAGGTAAAATAAATGCCATTAAAACAGCTAGAGTAAATAAAATACCGTTTTTTGGTATTTGTTTAGGTATGCAGTTAGCTGTAATTGAGTATGCTAGAAATGTAAAAGATATGATAAATGCTACGAGTTATGAATTTAATGATAATAAGAAAGATTATACTTTTATAATAGATTTTATGAACGCATGGATGCATACAGATGGTATAACTACAAGAGATGAACTCGATGATATGGGAGGAACTTTACGCTTGGGTGCCTATCCGTGTATTCTAAGTAAAGAATCAAAATGTTATGATATATATTCTAGTAGTGCCATTTCTGAAAGACACAGACATCGTTATGAATTTAATCATGCCTACGTTCATATATTAGAAGATGGTGATATGAAAATAACAGGTACTTCTAAAAACCAAGAACTTGTTGAGATTATAGAATTAGAAAATCATCCATGGTTTATAGGTTGTCAATTTCATCCTGAATTTAAGTCATCATTACATTCCCCTCATCCATTGTTTGTAAGTTTTATTTCTGCTGCTAAAGAAGTACATGCTAGTAAGAAAATGATGAGTTATTTTTCTTAATATTTTTTATTATTTTTCACTGTATATAGTATAATTTACTCATACGATTATTTAATATAAAAGGAAATAGTTATATGTCTCTGATTTTAAAATATCGACCTGAAACCCTAGATGATATCTATGGAAATGATAGTATCATAAGAGATATAAAAAATATATTTACAAAACCTGTTGATGAGCGACCTCATGCCTTTTTACTCACTGGGTATAGAGGTTGTGGAAAGACCACGATTGCTCGTATTATTTCAAAAATGACAGATTGTAATATTGAACATGATTTTATCGAAATTGATGTGGGTGAGTATAGAGGCATAGATGCCGCAAGAACTATAAAAAAGAATATTCAATATAGGCCTTTATCAGGTCCAGCAAGAGTTTACTTATTAGATGAGTGTCATAGATTAACTCCTGATGCACAAGAAGCATTATTGAAAACTACAGAAGAACCACCTTCTCATGCATACATTATTTATTCTACAACAGACCCTGAAAAATTAAAAGCAACATTAAAAGATAGATGTACAGTTTTTCAAGTTGAACCTTTAGAAGAAAAAAAGTGTATTAAATTTTTGCGTGTTATTGCAAGACGAGAAGGCATTAAAATTCCCATACCTATCATTGAATTGATAGTTGAAAAATCGGATGGTAGACCAAGAAGTGCATTAAAATTATTGGAAAAAGTAATTGGTATTCCTGAATCTGAAATGGAAGCCAAACTTGAAGAAGATAAAAAAGTTGAGTATAATGTTATTGATTTATGTAGAGCTTTAATAAATCCGGATGGTTCTTGGAAATCTGTAGCTAATATTTTGAATAAATTAAAATCAGAAGATCCAGAAGCTGTGAGACGAATGGTATTGGGTTATTGTTGTAGTATTATGCTGAAGAAACGCAATGATGTCGTTTATATTGTAGCTGAGGCTTTTAGAAGACCATTTTATGATAATGGAAAACAAGATTTAATCTGTTCTGCTTATGAAGCGATGAATGATATTGATTTACATACAGGTAAAAATAGAAGATGAATATATCAGATTTTGATTATAGTGCTGAATTATCTATTGATCCAGATGCTTTAGATATTGAATGGCTTATTCAACCCTCATTATTCATAAAATATGCTGAAGCTCTTGCTGAAGCTAGATTAGAGTTAGATAAGAATAAGACAGAATTAGATATGATTCGTGCTGATATAGATAATGAAATAAGGCAGAATCCTATTCCTTATTCTGGTTCTGATAAAAAACCAACTGAAACACAGATAGCAAATTTAGTAATACAACATCCGGATGTTCAGAATGCTAATGATAGATTCATTGAATCTAAGCATATTGTAGAATTATTATCGTTAGCTGTACGAGCATTTGATCAGAAAAAAGCTGCATTAGAAAATCTTGTTAAATTGCATGGACAACAATATTTTGCAGGTCCGATGGAACCTAGAAATATAGGTAATGAGTATCATAGATCATTAAAATCGCAACAGACCAGATCTAGAGTTGGAAAGCGATTAAATAGAGATAAGAGAACTAAAATTAAAGATGTCTAGGTCAATACAATAGGTGTATTTGATCGGATATGACATTCCCTTAATAGGAGGAATATAAAAATGGCAGTACAAAAATCTAAAAGAGGAGCAGCAATGCGTCGTCGTACACGACAAAGAGCTGTAGAGTCTACAAAAGGTGGTGGTGGAACCAAATTCAATAATCTTCCTGAGGGTATCGATTTTTATAGGCCTTCAGCTGGTATTTCTCGATTGGATATCATTCCTTATGTTGTATCTGTAGATAATCATCCTGAAGGTATTGATAAGGGTGATATCTGGCAAGTACGTACAATTCTTGTACATTACGGTGTTGGTCCTGAAGAAAAAACGTACCTCTGCCGTAAAACTATCGGTAAGCGTTGTCCCATTTGTGAGTATGCAGCAAAACTGCGTAAAACAGGTGAAGCTGATGAGGAAACATTGAAATCATTGAAGCCCAGTAAACGAGATCTTTATAATGTGATTGATACTGAAGATCGTGACAAGGGTATTCAGTTATGGGAACACAGTTATTTCTTGTTTGGCGCTAGACTTGAAGAAGAATTGAATGAATCTGATGAAGAGTACGATGGTTACGCTCTCCCTGATGAAGGATACACGCTGAAAGTTCGCTTTAAAGAAAAACAATTAGGCAAGAGTAAATTTTACGAGACAACACGTATCGATTTTATTGATAGAAAGAAGCAGTATGACGATGACATTGTAGAGCAAGCCACTGATTTAGATGCTATTTTAAATGTTTTATCATATGAAGAATTGGAGCAAATTTTTCTCGGTGTAGATGATGACGATGATTTACCCACCGCTAGTAATACATCGAGTTCCTCTACTACTAAATCTGAAGATAAGCCTGCCTCTGATTCCAAGGACAAGAAATCTGAAGATAAGCCTGCCTCTGATTCCAAGGACAAGAAATCTAAAAATAAAGCAACATCTGATTCTGAGGATGTTGGATCTGAAGATTCAGATAATAAATGTCCAGCAGGTGGCGTTTTTGGCGAAAGTACAGATTCATTAGATGATTGTGATTCATGTAGTATCTGGGAAGAATGTATTGATTTGAAAGAAAATAACGAATAGTACTTGTTTCTTTTCATTAATATTTAAAATAAGAAGTATCTCATATATCTAGATACTTCTTATTTTTAAAAATAAATTTTTATTATGTCTATATCTGAATTAGCTGCAGAAATAAGGAGAACAACTATGTCATCAAATGAAATAGATAATGAGTTATCATATATTACAGATGATACTTTATTGATACCTTCGGGATCTGTAATGTTGAATTTAGCTTGTTCGGATCATTATAGAGGTGCTTTTACAACGGGAAAAATGGTGAATTTAATCGGTGATAGTTCATCAGGTAAATCATTTATGGCTTTTACAATGTTAGCACAAATAGCATATGATGATTTATTTGCTGATTATCGATTAATTTATGATGATGTTGAACAGGCTTGTGATTTTGATATTGCTAAATTATTTGGTGACAATTTCGCTTCAAGATTAGAAGCACCAGCTAATGAAAAAGATGGGTCTCCGATATATTCTGATACGATTCAAGATTTTCATATGCATATTTTTGATGCTCTGGAGTATACGGATGATGATAATAATAAGAAACCTTTTATTTATGTTCTAGATAGTTTTGATGCACTAACGTCTAGAGAAGAAAAAGAAACTGCTGACAAGAATATTAAAGCATTACGTGCGAATAAGAAAGCAGCAGGTTCTTATGGTATGGAGAAACCCAAAATATTAGGCCAAATACTTCGTATGATCGTATCTGGTATGAAAGAATCAAAATCATTTTTATTGATTATTTCACAAACCAGAGATAATATTAGTGTCATGTCATTTTCTAAAAAGACAAGAAGTGGTGGTAGAGCATTAAAATTTTATGCATCTCATGAGATATGGCTTGCCAGTAGAGGTAAAATCAACAAGACAACTAAGGGTGTTGAACGCGTAATAGGTACTGATGTGCAAGCAAAAGTAACTAAAAATAAATTAACTGGTAAATTAAGAGATGCCGATTATCCGATATACTACGATTATGGTATTGATGATATCGGTCCTTGTGTTGAGTTTTTAGTTGATACGGGATTTTGGGATGTGAGAAAACAAACAATTATAGCAACTGATTTTGATTTAGAAGCTACGCAAGCTAAATTGATTAAGCATATTGAAGGAAAAGATCAAGAACAGAAATTATTTGCTATGGCCGAAAAACAATGGCAAACTATAGAAAATGCTGTTAAATTAACTAGAAAAAGTAAGTTTGGGAAATAATTTTTATTTATAAATTTCATATTATGCCAACAGCATTGATAGTAGATTGTCATGGTTTAGGATGGATGGCCGCATATACAATAGGTCATTTATCGCATAAAGGAACTAATACAGGTATTATGTATGGTTTTTTCAAACAATTATTGAAAGCTTGCAGTTACGTACAACCTGATATATTTATATTTGCTTGGGATTCTAGAAAATCTCATAGAAAGCGATTATATCCAGAATATAAAGCAAAGAGACGAAGTCAAGGAACTCAACAAGAAGAAATATTGAGAAAACAAGTAGCTATTCAATTAAATAAATTGAGGACGCAAATACTTCCTGATTTGGGTTTTAATAATCAATTTCAGTATACTGGATATGAAGCTGATGATATCATCGCTTCAGTTATACATACATATGATTTTGATCAAGCTGTTATTGTTTCAACAGATAATGATATGCTGCAATTATTATCTGAAAAAGTATCGATATATAATGGCAAGAAAGATTTTATATATACTGTAGATGATTTCATAAGAGTATACGATGGATTAACTCCTGATAAATGGGCAGAAGTCAAAACCTTAGCTGGCTGTTCGTCTGATAATGTACCGGGTATAAAAGGTATTGGTGAAGCAACAGCTGTGAAATATTTATTGGGTACTATGAAACCGTCGGGTAAAAAATATGAGAGCATTATAAATGCTATTGGTAGTCCTGATTATGAAAGGGATAAGAAATTAGTTACATTACCTTATAAACAATTAGATTTTGAATTGCATAATGATCAGATATCATTAAAAAAATTTAATAAACTATGTAGAGAAGCTGGGTTTAGTTCGTTTTTGAGAAAAGGTGTTCAATTAAAATTTATAAAAAATATGGGTATGCAGTAGATGTGTGTAAATTGTTCAAATTGTTGTATTGCGAATTTAAAATATTGTCCCATTATGAACGGACATGATAAATGTGCTACATTAGAAGAACAACAATACAATATTGATGATTATTTGACGGATTATTTATACAAAAATAAAACTTACAAAACTCAGAAAATGATTCCTGAAAATAAAGTTATTCAATTGATTAAAGATTGTATAGCTGTAGGACAGGGTATAATTCCTGATAGTGTGAAAAATAATTTTGGTAGTGTTTTTTCAGAGAGGCATGATAATGGAAATAATAACACAAGAAAGTGAAATATGGCAACAATGTCCAACAGATTTTAATAATGCAATATCACATATTGAGCGAGCTGGTAGAGTTTGTTATAGATCTGAAGATAAAATTGTTGATGGTTCTGGTTATAAATTTGTAACTAATATAGTTAAGCGTAATCATTGGAGTGTTATAGAACATTCTAATATGGTTTGTAAAACAGAACCTAGTTTACATCCTGCTGGCACCATTGATATTTTGCGTGTTAAGTATCCTTCTGCTTTTTTAAAATTTGCTATCAAAGAAGACTGTGTTTATATAGGTGGTAATTTTAGAGCTTGGATGCAACAATTAAATTTAAGCTCTATTGAAGAATTATTTGATTATATTGATAAAGATACAGAATTATATCGCGTGGATAATAAAAAAAATATACCCATGTTGCTCAAAGCTATAACCTGTAGATTTAGAACTGATAGAGCCGTTACCCATGAATTGGTGAGACATAGACCCGTATCTTATAGTCAAGAAAGTCAGAGATATTGTGCTTATAGAGATCAATTACAAGTTATTCAACCATGGCATTACAATGATTTACCTGAAATCATTGATAAATATACAGCTAAAAAATATAAAAATTGGCTATTGTGGAAGAGTAGTATGGAGCAAATCGAACGTACTTATAAAGAATTAGCTGGTACAAAAGATTCTCCCAATGAACGTCCCGAACAAGCAAGATCTGTTCTTCCTAATTGCACAGCTACTAGAATAGTCGTAACTACTACTGTTCCCGAATGGCAATTTATTTTTAATCTGCGCACTAGCAAAGCAGCATATCCTCCTATACGTCATTTGTTAGAACCTATAAGAGATATATTTATTGAAAAAGGTTGGGTTGTATAAGTCAATTATATCTTAACTATATAATAGATAAAGAGTTTTTTATTGCTGCAACTTGTTATAAAAATAATCGCATTTATTCATAATAAGTTTAAATAATTTTGGCATCTGATATTTTGTTATGTATTTGTTCTCTTTCATAGTTTTAACTTTTATTCCTTCAGAGTATTGGTAAATTCTTCCTATTATCCTATGAGCAAATAAAAATGCAAAATATTCAGATGCCAATTTTAAATGATTTGCATATCATATATGATATAATCATATTTTTTGTGATTTTATTTATAGTATGTATTATGATTAAGATTGGAAGATTATTAGAGTGTAGATATTGGATTAGTTGTGCTGAAAATGATATACTAGTTGAACGTAAAGATACGTTTTATAGAGTAAGAGAATTATAATATGCTACGTCAAATACAAATAAAAAATTTTCAGTCACATAAAAACACAGTTATAGATTTTCAGAAAGGTATCAATGCTATAACAGGCACATCAGATGCGGGTAAATCATCTGTAATACGTGCATTGAAATGGTTATTTTTTAATAGACCTAGAGGTGAAGGGTTTAAATCTAATTTTGCAGAAGATACAGATATTATCTCTGTAAAAGCTACTTTTGATGATGTGATTATTGAGCGATGTAAAGGACCTAATGTAAATTCTTACATCATTACGCCAATACTAGAGGATGGTAAATTAGGAACTCCTAATCTATGTAAAGCATTAAGAACAGATATCCCCAGTGAAGTTAGTGATGTATTGAGAATGACGGATGTTAATTTTCAAGAACAACACTCACCTTATTTTTTACTGAATGATACGCCAGGAGAAGTAGCGTCAGCTTTTAATAGAGTATCTAAATTAGAAATAATGGATGCTTGTATGTTAGAAGCAACAAGAATTGTAAATGAATTGAGAGAAAAAGAAAAACAAATAAATGTTCAGATTGAAGACACGAATAGTCAGATTGAAGATTTTTATTGGGTGGATAATGCAGAAAAAGAATTGTTAAGTATAGAAAAATATGATGCCGCATTAGCAGATTGTCGTTTTGAATTTAGTAATCTGAGATCTATATGTGATGATTATTTGAAAATAAAAAAACAGATTGATAGTTTAGCTTATATAAAGCGTGCTGATGATCTATATAAATCTATAGAGAGAACAGCGGAGAATCGCAGTGCTTTAAAAAAAGAGATAGAATACATACATAGTGTCCTAAACAATAAAAAAAGGCTTAGACGCGAAATATCAAAGTTATCATTCATTGATACTGCAAAATTAGAATTAGATGAATTGTCACAATTGAGAGAAGATTTATTATCGGTTCAGAATGAAAGAGAATTATTAGTGCCTATACTGCATAATATGAAAAAAATAAAGAGAAAAAAATTTAAACTTAAAAAAGAAATAAATGCTCTAGATAAAAAATTTAAAGAAGCTTTATCTCAATTGGGTATATGTCCATTATGTGAGTCCGTATTACAATGATATTATTAGAATCTGATATTTTTTTTGTTACTCACTATTTATTTATGGGTATCTATATTTTGGGCATTGTTTGCTGCATATAAACAATTTAAAAGGGATAGGTGTAATTTTTTTAATGTATATTTGGCATTTGCTTTGAATTTTTTATTTTCCCCAGTAGGTATGTGTATTGCATATAAAAATAGAAAAAAATGAAATCTGTTATTTTTAAATTCATAGCTTGTGCTGATCTACATATTAGAAAGCGCAAACCACAGAGACGAATAGATAACTTTTATCTCACGCAAAAACGTAAGATGGCTTGGTTATTTAAAATTGCTAGAGAACATCAAGCCTACATTCTAGCAGCTGGTGATGTTTTCGATACATCTACACAACCTTATATTGTTTTACGTGATTATATATCTCTAGCATTGAAATATAAAGTCAGATTAATAGCTATCTATGGTCAACATGATTTAAGATATCATTCTTATAGTACTAGAGATAATACACCATTAGCTGTATTATTAGCTGCGATGAATTTTGTGGATTTGGGTGATGGTCCTCATATCATAGATAACAAAGTAAAAATAATAGGACATAGCTGGGAACAGGATATAGAACAAACAGACCCTAATATGTGTAATATTTTAATTACACATCAGATGGTTACTGAATCTGGTGGACTATGGCCGGGCCATACAGATTATGTAACCGGAAAAGACTTATTGAAATCCACAGGTTATGAGATAATAGTATCTGGTGATAACCATCAATCATTTGTGTCAGAATATAAAAATGCGAGATTATTTAATACAGGTTCTATAGTTAGATTAAAACGAGATCAGAAAGACTATAAACCAAGAATTGCTGTAGTAACTGTATATGATGACTACTCTATAGAATATGATTGGGAATATGTTCCCATAAAAGATCCAGATATTGTATTCAGTAATGAAAACGATACTGATGATGTTGAGGAATTAGCAGGTATAAAAGATTTTGTAGCATCTCTAGATGACTATGAAAATAAAAAACCTGATTTTGTATCTAATCTAAATACGGCTGCAGCATCTACAAAAGACAAAGGTGTGCAGTTTATAATAGATAAAGTAATCAATAGAGCTACTATGCTAAATAAATTAAAATAATAGAGTGTTATGATGGATGCACAAGAATTGACTGATATAAAAGATCTACTAGCTGAAAAACAACAACAATATACTAGGTTAGAGGGTCAATTAGAAAATGTTGAACATCAAATAAAGAATGATTTACATTTTAATTCTTTTGAAGCTGCTCAAGAGCGTATAAGAGAACTTGAAGAAAAAGAATCTCAATTATCAAAAACTTATGATAAGAAATTAAAACGATTCAAAGAAAAATTCCCACAATTGGTTGCATCTGATGACTGAATTAGCTGATATTCGATTAGCTTTTGAAAGAAAAAAAACTGAACTTGACTTACTCAGAGAAAAATATGAGGATCTGAATGAAAGGAAAACAGAAATTGTAGAATCTTTTGTAGATGCTGCAAAAGCAAGAGTTTTAGTTCAGAAAGTAGCTAAAGAAACATTAGAAGAATTAAGTATGAGTGTAGGCGATATTGTTAGTCAAGCATTATCAGCTGTATTTCAAGATCCTTATACTTTCATAGTTGACTTTGTTAATAGAAGAAATAAAACAGAATGTGATTTATTACTAAAAAGAGGTCAATTAGTAGCATCCCCTATGGATGCTACTGGAGGTGGTGTAATAGATGTAGCGAGTTTTGCTCTGAGATCTACTTTTTGGATGTTGAGTGATAATCTCAGGCCTATTTTAATTTTAGATGAGCCATTTAAATTTGTCAGTTGGGATTTACAAGATTATTGTGCGCTGACTCTGAAAACAATAAGTGAGCAATTAGGATTTCAGATTATAATGGTTACACATTTGAATAGAATTATAAATAGTGTTGATAAAAATATTGAATTGAAACAAATAAAAGGTATATCTCATGCATCGTGAATTTGATATTCGTAATATTGAATTAAATATTGGTGGTTATTATAATGTAAAGGAAGTATTAACTTTATTTGAGGAACTTGAAATATATCCTGCTCTATGTATTTATGATTCTATTTTTGATTCTCCAGCAGGTGGTGGGTTTACAAATAGAATTGTAAATGAAAAAATAGATATAGATAAGGTGGATACTGAATTTTTAAAATTATATGATCATTTAGATATGATTAATGGTCGTTTTGATCTGATAATGACTAATTATTTTTATACTCTATCTGATTTACATAAAGATAAGAGGGTATTAAAAATATTATCTGCCATGAATGAAAAATCATATGGTGGTGTTATAGTTGTAAATAAAGATATTGCTAGATATATACTACATAATTTTTCAAATCTTAGAATAAAATGGTCGATAACTGCCGGTTACAGGGATAAACCAAAAGATAGATTATCATATATTAATGATATATTATCTAACACAGCTAATATAATAGTTATACCTACAGAATGGAATGATGATTTTGATTTATTATCTAAGATAGAACAACCAGGTTCAGTAGAAATTATGATATTAGATCAGTGTCATAAGGGATGTAATTTTAGAAAACTACATTATACATTAACATCAGCTAATAATTATAATATTATCCCACCTTCAGAATCACAAATGTTAGCAGAAAACTTTTTTTGTCAGAAAATACATAAAGAAATTAATACAAATAAATGTACATTGCCAACAACTGAGTGCACATATTTATCAATATATCAATTAGCAAATTTATATCATGATATTGGAATAAAACGATGGAAAATAGCTTCTAGAAATTTCCCTACAGCACAGAATGATTTATTTATTTGCTATCTGAAAAATGTGTTAGCTAATTGTCAACCTAGTATTTATGTTAAAGAATATGATAGATCTGATTTTCTGGCACAAGTAAAAAATATGTATGGTCGAATGAAAAATATGACCGCATAATTTTTTAATATTACATCGTAAATTATTAAGAGCAAGAGTCTTATTTTTATAGACTTCTTGCTTTTTTTGTTTTATATAAAATTTTTTATTGGTATTTATGTATTGAGGATAGTATACTATCTAACCAGTAGTTTCATAGTTCTCTTATTTATAGCATGAGGAATAAGAGAATCATATTTTTTATTTTTTAAAAGGAGACCATAATCATGGAAAGAGATGTTCGGTTGTCCATTGTGCAGTCTATTTTGGAGACACCACATCGCAAACTTGATGCCTTGCTCCCTACTCATGTAGATGCGGAGCAACATGACCCATTGTTTTATATCAAATTTGCTCTGTGGTATCATACTAATGGTAATATCAGAGATCATAATAAGTTGTTTGCTGCTAAAGCGATTACGTCTGAATGGCCTGAATTTCGTGATGTCGGTGCTGAATTATTGTATCGTATGTCAAATAAAGATTTTGTAACTACGAGCAAGTTTGCTGAGACTTTTTTAAAGGCAGGAACAGCAGCAAGATATCGTAGATTGAAAAAAGTTGCGGAGCGTATTATTCGTAGACTTGAAAAGCGAGCTAATAAAGATGGTGGTGTGCAATTTTTGCGTACTGCCAAATTTATTAAATCTATTTATCAGCATTATCATATCAAACCTGGTAATGATAAGATTGCAGCTTCTTTGAAATTCAGATCTATTAATGGTGAAAAATTACCTGCTTTCACTATGATTGATAGGATCCGTAAAGAAAATCTTACAGAGAAGGAAATATGTCAATTGATTAGTGATTGGAAGTTGCCGCCACTACAAACTATTGGTGCTGTGAAGGAGTTGACTCCTGCTATTGCTGCTTCTCTTTTGCCTAGCATGACTTCTGCAGAAACAGTTAATTTTATGAAATTGTTTGAGCGTAGGGGTTTGTTAGATCATCCAGATTTTAAACGCGCTGTAATAAAAAAGACGAGCAAATCAACTAAGAGTTCATCAATGCGCTCTAAGAAAGCGAGCAAATCGTTGAGTAAACACAGTGATGTTGCCGATGCTTCCACAGCTGCATTTGTTAAATCTCTACCTATGATTGATAAGAAAGTAGTACTGGCTATTGATAAATCTTTCAGTATGCAGAAAGCTATCGATATCGGTAAAGAAGTAGCTACTATTCTTGCAGCAAAAGTAAGAGATGCCAATAATAATCTTAGAGTTTGTTTGTTTGATGATACCGTAAAAGAAATTGATATTCCTGAAAAGGCTGATTATGCTTCTTTTGAGGCAAAATTTAGGTTTATCA
>Ga0256913_10000476_pt1 | contig 20765 bp, 21 predicted proteins | sample Axial_MatmetaG_FD_185970 | JGI IMG/M metagenome (GOLD analysis project Ga0256913, IMG submission 185970) | Deep-sea worm associated microbial mat communities from Axial Seamount, Juan de Fuca Ridge, Pacific Ocean - Axial_Mat | ecosystem: Environmental > Aquatic > Marine > Oceanic > Microbial... | reverse complement strand
CACTTGTTGTCATATGTTCGCTATGCTCACGGAAAAAAGATATTTTGTATGGCGCGAACAAAGTGAGCATCTGACATGAGCAACACGAGTACATGACGGCGATAGCCAATTGATGCGAGCATAGCGGGCTCCTGACATGAGCGCAGCGAATACCTGACTTCCCCACTTTGTCACACAAAAAACTTGTCTTTAAAATTAACCAGATAAAGCATTTCTGTTGCCCGTGTAAATGAAGTGTACAACCATCTGATGTATGACCGGTCAAGTTGTTCTTCAGGAATATATCCCTGATCGATAAAAACTGCTTTCCATTGCCCGCCCTGGGCTTTGTGGGCTGTAAGTGCGTATGCGAATTTAACATGAAGTGCGTTAAAATAGGGATTTTCACGCATTGCATCGTAACGCTTTTTTGCAGTAGAAAGATCCTGATAATCTTCTAAAACTGTGTTGTAGAAATCTTCCTGTTCTTTTTTAGTCATACCGGCAGAATCTGAACCCAGAGTGTCAAGAATGATTTTAACATCAATTTCTATCTCACCGTAATCTATCAATCGTAATGAGACATTTGCAAAGCGTTTCCCGTAAAGTTCCTCGTAACCCGAAATGTGAATGACTTCAGCAATATCGCCATTGGCAATAAATTCAATATCCTTGTTGTCTTTCAGCCAGAAATAGTTATTCTTGACTATCATCAGCATGTCACCCCGGGTGATCTCTTCTTCCCTGAAAAGTATAGAGCCCCTGACGCCTTTATTATAGAGGTTTGCCCTTTTGTTTGACCGGCATATGACTATTGTGTCTTCCATGCCGTATTTGTCATAGCATACCGATAACTCTTCAATAAGCTCTCCTCCTGATATTCTTTTTATATCGGAAAATCCGTTCAGGTAAATTTCGGGAGAAAGTTCACTGAAGTAGTCTTCAGCCTCCAGCTTTTCACGTAACAGTGTGGCATTGTGTAGAATACCGCTGTCAGTTTCCTGCCTTACAACATCGGTAAGAATATATTCTGCCGTTTTGAAATCCAGAGCTTCATAACGTTCCTTTTCGAGAGCAGGACTTTCCTCAAAACCAACAGGGGGAAGCTGTGCTGTATCGCCAATGATAATTAGTTTTGAATTGCTACCGGTACTGAAAATAAATTGAAGCAGGTCTTCAAGCAGGTTGCCGCTGCCGAACTGTGAGTTTTCGTATGAGTAGTTTGCTATCATTGATGCTTCATCAACGATAAAAATGCTGTTCTTTAGCTTGTTGAAGTTAAGTTCGAATCTGCTGTCATAACTTCCTGATGATTTTTGCCTGTAGATAACCCGGTGAATAGTAAATGCAGGATAATTCACATATCCGCTTAACACTTTTGCAGCCCTGCCTGTGGGAGCCATTAATTTTGCCGGTATTGAAAATTCTTTTAACAGTTCGACAAATGCTTTCATTATGGTTGTTTTACCTGTTCCGGCAAAACCTTTTATGATAAAAACAGATTCTTCTGACTGAGGGCTTATAAAATCAGCCAACCCTTCGATTAGAATTTTCTGTGACGGAGTGAAATTATATTGAAAATATGTTGTTAATTTCTTTATAATATGATTTTTTAGCATTTATTTAGTATTTAGATAAGATAAAAAAAACATAATATGATTTTTTTTTTAAATTTGTACAATCATTCTAAAATAACAAAATGCTAAAATAATGAAAACAGTATTGCAGATTATTCTCACGATTGCTATTATTTATTTAGGGTATCTTTGCTACGATAGTATTAAGAAACCTATCGACTTCCAAAAGAAATATAACCAAAGAAAGGCAATAGTTATAGAACGGCTGGAAGAGATTAGGGATGTTGAAGTTGCATACAAATCGGTTTACGAAAAGTATACCGGAAGCTTTGATACCCTGTTGAATTTCTTAAGAAATGATTCATTACCTCTGGTTAAAAAGATAGGTCGTCTTACCGACAGTATGCTTGAAGCCGGTATGACTGAATCAAAAGCCCTTGCATTGGGGATTATCAGCAGGGATACGATCAGGATTTCTGCCAGGGATTCACTTTTCAAAGAGAATTATCCTATCGATTCATTACCGTTCGTTCCTTTTTCAGGTGGTGTGAAATTTGAACTTGGAGCCGGAACTGTTACTACCGGATCAGGTGTTAAAGTGCAGGTTTTCGAGTGTAAAACCCCGAATGAGGTATACCTTAAAGGTTTGAACAAGCAGGAGATAATCAATCTTAACGATAAGGCGGTAAAGCTTGAAAGATATCCGGGACTTAAAGTTGGTTCGCTTGAAGAAGCTAACAACAATGCAGGTAACTGGGAGTAAGCTTCTTTTATATGTCGAATATTGATGTAACCGACGGATTGTTCGATAAAAATATTACAACATCATATTTCTTGTCCATTCAGGTTTCCCTGAATGGACTTTCTTTTTCTGTGCTCGATCCCGTGCAAAATACATATATCCTTTTCAAACATATTGAATTTGATAAAAAGGATAAAAATTATGTAAAGACGCAGGAATTGCTCATTACTGATCCGGTTTTGAACTATGACTACAAACGGGTTTATTTCCTTTTTAACACCGTAAATGCCACTTTGATTCCTGCTTCATTGTTCAATAATGAACAAACGGATAAAGTACTTGCTTTTACGTCAAGGATAAAAGAAGAGGATGTTAAGATCGAGAAACAAAAGGTGAAACTTGCTGATGTATGGGATGTTTATGCAATACCTGATTACCTTTACTACCTTGTGAAGAACCAATATCCCGATGTTGTGTTTTTTCATCAGTACACACCTATGATAGAAGTAAACCTTATGTCGGGTGCTGTTAACCAGGAGCCTGTAATGCACATAAATCTGCAAGAGGATTCTTTTGATATTGTTGTTCTTGAAAGATACAAGTTGCTGATATGTAATTCATTCAAATATTTCAATCCTGCCGAATTGGTATACTTTACCCTGAACAGTATCAAACAGCTTGATATCGACAGAGACAAACTTAAAGTGATAGTCAGCGGAATTTCGTCAAAAGGGAATGAATGTTTTATGTTGTTAAGCCGGTATATAAAAAATGTGAGAGTAGTTTCTCCTCCCGGACATTTTGAGTTCGGTGCTGAATTTAAAAAAGTTAAGACCGAGGAGTTTTACAATCTTTTTAGTCTTCCGTTATGCGTATAGTAAGTGGTTTATTAAAGGGGAGAAGGTTCAGTCCGCCGGGAAGTTTCAAAGCACGTCCTACTACCGATTTTGCAAAGGAAAACATATTCAATGTCTTAAATAATCTGATCGATTTCGAAGATGTGGATGTGCTCGATCTTTTTAGTGGTACCGGAAGTATCTCTTTTGAGTTTGCTTCGCGGGGGTGTACACGAATTGTTGCGGTGGAGAAAAGTTACAATCATTTTAAATTCATTCGAAAGATCATATCAGAACTTGATCTTGATGACAGGGTCAACGTGATAAGGGGATGTGCATTTAAATACATTGAAAAAACATCGATAAAATTTGATATCGTGTTTGCTGATCCGCCATATGACCTTAATGAAGCAAAAGAACTTCCCGGTAAAGTTATGTCTTCAGGCATTTTGAACAAAGGTGGGCTGTTTATTTTTGAACATTCCGACAAGAAGGATTACTCGGCTCTTCCAGGTTTCAGGGAGGTTCGAAAATACGGTAAAGTAAATTTCTCGATATTTGAGAAGGAATAGATGATTTCATGGTTTGGTCTGAGTTTTGAATTTATCAATCCTTTGATTAATATTTTTTGAACGATACAGTCTGATGTAAAAGGAAAGTTAGCAGTCCTTAGTAGGCAGTCTTTAGTAGGCAGTCGGCAGTGCGCCGATAATTATGAAAAATCAAAACCTTTAAATCGTCCGACATAGGAGGACATTTAAACGGTAAATGCAGTCAACAGTCGGCAGTTGGCAGTCTTCAGTAACTGAGAAACTACAAACCGGGGATAGCTCAAAGCTTGAAGGTGGAAGCTAGAAGGGACAGTGGGCAGTCTTCAGTTGGCAGCCGGTAATTTTGAAAAATCAAAACCTTTAAATCGTCCGACAACAGGAGGACATTTAAACGGTAAAAAAAGCAGGCAGCAGAAAGTAACCAAAAACCAAATGACCTTAAAACCATTTAACACTTTAACCATACAGCCATAGAAATATTGTTTATCTTTGCGTGAAATTTTAAGATTTAGTATTGATGCAGGAAAAAATTATAATTCTTGATTTCGGGTCACAATATACCCAGTTGATAGCCCGCAGGGTAAGAGAGATAAATGTTTATTGTGAGATCTATCCTTTCAATAAAGTTCCCGAACTTGATCCTTCGGTAAAAGGAGTCATCCTGAGCGGTAGTCCGTTCAGTGTGCGCGATGAAAATGCGCCGGTACCTGACCTGTCGAAGATTAAAGGCAAGTTGCCACTGATCGGTGTATGTTACGGAGCCCAATACATGGCTCATAATTACGGCGGAGAGGTAGCTCCTTCCGATTCCAGGGAGTACGGTCGTGCTAATTTAGCTTATGTCGATAAGAACAGTGATCTGCTGAAAGGTGTAAGCGACCATTCACAGGTATGGATGTCGCACGGTGACACGATTGTTAGATTGCCTGAGAGTTTCAAAATAATTGCAAGTACAGAAGATATTGATGTTGCGGCATACCGTATTGAAGATGAAGTGACATACGGATTACAGTTTCATCCTGAGGTGTACCATTCAACAGAAGGGAAACAGATACTCAAGAACTTTGTGGTTGATATCTGCGGTTGTTCACAAGACTGGACACCGGATTCTTTTGTTGAAAGTACTGTAAAAGAATTAAAAGAGAAGATCGGTAACGATAAAGTGGTACTCGGTTTGTCGGGTGGTGTTGACAGCTCTGTTGCAGCAGTCCTTCTGCACAGGGCAATAGGAAAGAACCTGACTTGTATCTTTGTTGACAATGGGTTGCTTCGTAAAGGCGAATATGAGACTGTACTGGAGTCGTACAAAGGAATGGGACTTAATGTTATCGGTGTTGATGCAAAGGACAGATTTTTGGGCGAACTTAACGGAGTAAGCGATCCTGAAACCAAGAGAAAGATCATTGGACGTGTATTTATCGAAGTATTTGATTCCGAAGCACACAAGATAAAAGATGTTAAGTGGCTGGCACAGGGAACTATCTATCCCGATGTCATTGAATCGGTTTCTGTTAACGGACCTTCGGCCACCATTAAATCGCACCATAATGTGGGAGGTCTTCCAGAGAAGATGAACCTTAAGGTTGTTGAGCCTCTTAATTTGCTGTTTAAAGATGAGGTTCGCAGAGTGGGAAGAGCACTGAACATTTCACAAAATATACTGGGACGACATCCGTTCCCGGGTCCGGGCCTGGCGATCCGGATACTTGGAGATATTACTGCAGAAAAGGTTGCATTGCTTCAGGAGGTCGACCATATCTTCATTGAGAGTCTTAAAAAATCGGGTTTGTACGATGATGTATGGCAGGCCGGCGTTATCCTTCTTCCCGTACAATCGGTCGGTGTTATGGGCGATGAGCGTACATACGAGAATGTTGTAGCTCTTCGTGCAGTAGCTTCAACTGATGGTATGACTGCCGATTGGGTACATCTGCCATACGATTTTCTTGCGCGTGTTTCGAATGACATAATTAACAAGGTAAAAGGCGTAAACCGGGTTGTTTACGATATTAGTTCCAAGCCGCCTGCAACAATTGAGTGGGAATAATGTTTACTGATTAAATGTTTGAGTATAAACACGATGGAATTTAAAACCCACGACAGGTATATTTTACTACTAACCACAAACCCAAAATACATAGAAAAAACAGAAAAGATGAATAGATTTAAATACTTATGGCTGTTACTGTTAGTCATTGTACTTCCGGTAAAGCCCGTATCTGCACAGATGTTTGATCTGGACTTGCAGAAATTGCAGTTGTCGTGGCAGTTGATAAATACTTTTTATGTTGATACCGTTAATCAGGATAAACTTACGGAGAGTGCTATTGAGGGAATGCTGAAGACCCTTGATCCTCATTCAGCGTATATCTCAGCCGATGAGGTTAAAAAGATGAATGAGCCTCTTGACGGTAGTTTTGAAGGAATAGGCATTGAATTTAACATACTGAATGACACGCTTATCGTTGTTAATCCCATTTCGGGAGGTCCTTCGGAGAAGGTAGGGATCATGGCAGGTGACCGCATAGTGACTGTCGATGGTGATAATATTGCAGGCATAGGTATTAAGAACAGTGATGTTTTCAGATTACTGAGAGGGGCCAAAGGAACAACTGTCAGGCTTGGGATCAAACGAAAAGGGGAGAAAAATGTTCTTAAATTCCTTGTTGAAAGGGATAAGATACCCATTTACAGTGTTGAGGCATCCTACATGGCTTCGCCGGGTACTGGATATATCCGTATCAGTCGCTTTGCAATGACCACGGATGATGAGTTTGTAAAGGCAATGAACAAACTTCAGAAACAGGGGATCAAAAATCTGATACTTGATCTCAGAGGCAACGGTGGAGGTTACCTTAAGGCAGCTATTGATATTGCTGATCAGTTCCTTGTATCTAAAGAGCTGATAGTTTATACCGAGGGTATGGCAAGTCCCAAGAAGGAATACAACTCTACGGGGCATGGTTTGTTTGAGAAAGGCAACCTTGTGGTGCTTATCGATGAAGGATCGGCATCGGCAAGTGAGATCGTGTCCGGTGCTGTTCAGGATTGGGACAGAGCTGTTCTTGTCGGTAGACGAAGTTTTGGCAAGGGGTTGGTACAACGTCCGTTCTCTTTACCCGACGGCTCAATGATCAGGCTTACTGTTGCCAAGTATTACACACCATCGGGAAGATGCATACAGAAAGATTACACTCACGGACTGGCAGCTTATCAGATGGAAGTTTACGACCGCTATGAGGATGGTGAGGTATTTTCGAAGGATAGTGTCCACCTTGCTGATTCACTGATATACAAAACAAAAGTACTGAAACGCACTGTTTACGGTGGAGGTGGCATTATGCCCGATGTCTATGTTCCTATGGATACGTCCATGTACTCTGATTATTACAGGGATATTGTTGCTACCGGTGTGCTTAACAGGTTCGTACTGAACTATGTTGACAAGAACAGGACGGTACTTGCTTCATCATATCCTGATTTTAAAACATTCAACGGAAAATTCAAAGTTGATGAGAAATTGATGTCAGAGTTGACGGATGCAGGTGAAAAAGCAGGTGTGAAGATGAATGAGAAAGAGTACAGAAAATCAGAACTGTATCTTAAGAGTCAGCTTAAAGCATTGGTAGCACGTGACCTGTGGAGCTCGTCGGAATATTTTGAGGTGATGAACCCTCTGAACGATCTGTACAAAAAAGCAGTTGAGATTGCAGGCAGTAACTCTGAATACTCTGATATTCTGAAACCTGCTCAAAGGCCAAGATTGAAGCCTAAATTCAAACCATCGGTGAAAAGTAAATAGAGTTTACAAAGATCAAATGATCGAGTTTTTAAGAGTTTACGGTTTGGAGATAGCCGGAACCGTTTCTTCACTTATCTATCTGTATTATTCAATACGTGAGAAAATTTGGTGCTGGCCGTGGGGAGTTGTGGCCTCAGGGATATCTATCCTCGTATTCTTTATGGCACATCTTTATGCCGATATGGGATTGCAATTCTACTATCTGGGGGTCAGCTTTTACGGATGGTATTTCTGGATACACGGCAGGAATAATGATCCCGGAGGTGCGGTGATATCCCGTACACCTGTTCAGCAATGGTTGATACTTGCATTTGCGGGAGTTGTTACATACTTTATGATCCTGGCATTGCTGCTCAATGTGCCGCAGCAGTTACAGATCGCACAATCATCAATGCCCTATCTTGATGCATTCACCACTGCAGCAAGTATTATCGCTACCTGGATGCTTGCACGTAAACTGATCGAACAATGGCTGATATGGATCGTTGTGGATTTTGTGTCGATGGGAATGTATGTTTACAAAGGGTTGTATTTTTATTCATTTCTGTTTCTTGTTTATACCATAGGAGCCGTAGTTGGCTATTTTGAATGGAGAAAGAGCATTGTCGCAGCCGGGACCGCTGGCAGACTGACAATCTGAATATAAGATATTACATTAACACTTAATCGAATTATAAGATGTTAAAGATCAACAAAACATTAAGAAATACCATAACTGAACTTTCAAAAGAGAGTTCTTACCAGTCGGTATGCCATAAGACATCGGCACACTATCCGATGCCCTCGATAGAGAATCTTGAAAAGATAGTTAACCTGATCCGCCAGATCATCTTTCCCGGCTATTTTGAAAGTTCTTTGATAAGAAAGGAAAGTATAAGTTACTACACGGGAGTAAATGTTGAGAAGTTATACGAGTTGTTATCGAAAGAGATATTTGCCGGATTGTGCTTTGAGTGTAGCGGGAAAGAGATAGAGGAGGAAAGTAAGGGCGACGTTCTACGGCATAAGGCTGACAGGCTATCGGCGGAATTCATCAGCCATCTTCCGGAAATAAGGAAAATACTTGTAACCGATGTTGAAGCTGCATACCTCGGTGACCCCGCTGCACAGAACAGGGGAGAGGTCATTTTCTGCTATCCTGCCATACGGGCGATTTCCAGTTACAGAGTGGCACATTGTCTTTACGAAATGGGAGTTCCTCTGATACCTCGAATCATCACCGAGATGGCACACTCCGAGACAGGTATTGATATTCATCCCCGGGCTACTATCGGCGAGCATTTCACTATCGATCACGGTACAGGTGTTGTGATAGGGGCCACTACGATAATCGGACGAAATGTACAGTTGTACCAGGGTGTGACTCTTGGGGCAAAAAGCTTTCCGCTCGACGAGAACGGAAACCCCATAAAGGGTATCGACCGTCATCCGATAATTGAGGACAATGTGATTATATATGCACAGGCAACGATTTTGGGCAGGGTGACTGTCGGTGCAAATTCTGTAATTGGCGGTAATGTATGGATAACAAAGGATGTCCCGCCAAATTCAAAGATAGTTCAGTCGGCACAGTCAACAGGAATGGAAATATAATTCTGAAAAGGGAAAAACATAATCCTGACTGTAATTGAAATTAATGGATTAATTTGTAAATTGATAGATCAAATTGAATATTGGTCGTGTTTTTTCGTGATTTTACCAAAAAATGTGATAATAATTCCGTAATCTCATGTTAAATATATATTATTGTATTTAATGTTAAAGATTGAATAAAAATTTTATATTTGCATAGTCTGTTTTGACACGTCAGTATGGGATTCAATTTGAATAATTGGTATAAAGAAAAAAGGCAAGGAGAGCTTATTTTAGAATACGCCGGAAATATTTCATCTGACGTTATTTCCAATACATTGGCGGAATTTGAATCGAAGATAAATGTTTATGAGGATCTGAAGAGGGTGAGAAAGAAAGTGTATAATGTGTTGGTTGAATGTCTTCAGAATCTTTATCATCATGTTGACGAGGCACCTGTTAATGCCGAGGTAGACGAAAAAGACAAGTACGGTGCGATAGTTCTGAGCAGGGATGGAACATTTTTCAGGATATCTACCGGGAATTTTGTAAAAAAAGAGAAGATTAGTTCAATAAAAGACCGTATCGACCAAGTAAATTCATTGTCTGATGATGAGGTAAAAGTTCTTTACAGAGAGATACTTAATAACTCAGAGTTTTCGGACAAAGGGGGCGGCGGCCTTGGAATACTTGATATAGTCAGAAAAACAGGAAATAAGTTGGAATACAATTTCTTTCAGGTGGATGATGACTATATTTTTTATGCTTTAGATGTTTATATTAGTTAACCCGTATAATTGCTGACATGGAAACAATTATCCGCGAAGAGACCCTTAAAACACCGTTTGTTAAATTCGATAGTGATAAGGGATTAGTAGAAATAAAAGGGAGGTCAATACCGGAGAACTCCATTGAATTTTATAAGCCTTTGATTGACTGGCTTGATAAATATTCTGATGAGCCGTCAGGCAGAACAAGTGTTAATATAAAACTTGAGTACTTCAATACAAGTTCATCGAAGTGTATACTCGATATTTTCAGAAAACTTGAGTTGATACATAAAAAAGGTAATGAAGTTGAGATAAACTGGTATTACGAAGAGGATGATGAAGATATGTTTGAAGCGGGAGAGGACTACCAGTCAATAATCAACATTCCTTTCAAGATGATAGAAATGGAAGATTAGTAAGTGCTTTAAAGCATTTTTACTGTTCTCAAAAAAAATAACTGTAATCAATACGGTCATGGATTTATTTCATGACCGTTTCTTTTGCGCTTGTTTTTGATGCTGCTTGAAACAAAGAAACCGTAATTCAGTATTCTGGGCAGAATTCTCAGGTTCAGTGAAATGAACAGCAGAAGGTTAAAAATCCAGAGAACCAGGAGGTTTACATAGAAAGTGCTTACGGGCCGGTTGAAAATGTTCTTAACAGGTGAAAAGAAATGAGCCTTTATAAAAGGATGCTCAGGATCCTGGAATATAGGGTCAACCTTTTGATAGAACTGTCCGTTGTATTCAATTATCTTACTTGAAAAGAAATTGTTTTTATTGCGCAGGAACCTTTCCAGATCTTCATTCGAATAATCATTCTTTGTCTTTATGAACTTCTCTTTCAACTCAGGCGTCCTGGTAAGTTTTAGCTTTTCTTCGTTCTGCAGGTGGTCGGCTGTATTGTAAAGTTCACGGTAATATTTCTTCAACATTGTGAAATACTCCTTTGTTGTTTCGTACTGTTTGTAGCCGAAATCCTTTTTGTATGAATCTACATTAAAATATTTATTGATGTCAATTTCGTCGGTAATATTCTTTTTGATTTCTGTTTGAAGTAACGAAAGGATATAACTTAAATGCTCAGGATCCTCTTTTGAATAAAACAGTTTAAAAGCCTTTTCAAGTTTATTCTGCATTGCCGGAAGCCAGTACTCTTTTTTAAAACTTGCCTGGCTTTTTACCTTATCGTATACGTAAAAATGTTTTTCGTATTTATTGTTGATGAACTGGTTTGTTGCCAGTGCTTCGAAAGCCCATCTTGTTGTAACCAGTTCGCCGTACCAGGGTATCTGGTTTGGTGATGAAATGTCGGGATTAAAACGGTCGAAACTTATGAAAATACCGCTAAGTATGAGTTGGGGTATGATCAGGAACGGAATGGTAATGTATATGTTCACAGTCTTCCGGAATGAGTCTGATATGTTAAGCCCGAGCATATTGGCAAATACCGATGAGCTGAAAAGTATCAGCCAGTATTCAAAAAACATCCCTTTTATCCCGATTATGGAGTTTCCCACAAGAACGAACAGAAATGACTGAATGGCCGATATTCCAACAAGGATAGCCACTTTCGAGAACAGATAGCTTATACGGCTGAGATTGAGGAATGATTCGCGTTTAAGTATCTTCCGGTCGTTTATTATCTCTTCGGCACTAACCGTCAGGCCTACGAATATGGCAATTATCACTGCCATGATTATGTATATTGTGAGATTGGGGTTCTTTGCAAAAATGTATCCTGCGGTGTTGTTCGAATCAACATTGTAGTACCTGATAATGTACGACAACAGGAGTGCCAGTATTGGTGTTTCAAGAAGATTGATGAGCAGGTACTGATTATTAGTGAATTTTGCTACAAGATCTCTTTTTAAAAATATCAGGAACTGATTGACCTTGTCCGGTATCTTGAAGGTGATCTTAGGTAATGATCTTACCTGTTCTTCTTTTGTGCCGGATGTTAATTTGTCCTTGTATAGTTCGTTGAACTTCTGATACCATTCTATAGGTTCCAGCTTTCTTGACGATGTAAGGTTTCCGTATTCATCCACAACCTGCACTCCGATGATATTCAGTATCTGCTCGGCATTTACATTACCACAATGCGGACATTCGCTCTCCTCCCAGTTCGCGTGATTGATGCATGATTTGAAATACTGAATGCTTTCAACAGGATCACCGTTGTAGATCAGGTATCCTCCTTCGTCAAGCACAAGCAGTTGATTGAACATCTTAAAGATATCAGACGAGGGCTGATGTATCACCACAAAAACCAGCTTCCCTTTTATGGCAAGCTCTTTCAGCAGATCAATTATATTGTCGGAGTCTTTTGACGATAAGCCTGATGTGGGTTCATCGAGGAAAAGAACAGCAGGTTCTCGTATCAGCTCCAAAGCAATGTTCAGCCTTTTTCTCTGGCCACCGCTGATCTTCTTATTGAGTGGATTGCCCACTTTCATCTCCCGTATTTCGTACAATCCTAGAGACTTAAGAAGATTGATAACCTTCTTTTTGATCGTAAAATCATTTAGATTTCCGAAACATAGCTTTGCATTAAAAAAAAGGTTCTGATAAACAGTAAGGTCTTCAATAAGGAGATCATCCTGAGATACATATCCGATCAGGCCTTCTAACTTTTCAGGCTCTGCATGGAGATCAATCCCGTTTATTCTTACTGCTCCCCGGGTGGGATTGTAAGAACCGCTCAAAACATTTATCAGCGTACTCTTCCCTGCACCGCTTGATCCCATTATTCCCACAAGTTTTCCCGATTCTGATGTGAAAGAGGTATTATGCAGGCCTATTGTTTTCTTATTGAAATTATAGGTAATGTTATCGGCCTCGAATATCACAGGCGTCGATATCTTATCACTTGTGAACTGGCCGAGTACATCGCTGTAATATATAGGTCTGATACGTTTGTTCCTGAGTGCTGATCCCGGCCGCAATACATTTATACGACTGCCTGATATCAGCTGCCCGTTCATGAAAAGGTCGAGTTTTGTATCAAACCTGAAAATAAAAAGACTGGCAGATTCAATGTGAAGGATGCTGATACCACCTTTAAGGTTATTTCGGTATAGATGTTTACATTGTTTATGTTTGTTCTTCTTTTCGTCATTAACTATCAAAACTTTGGAAGATTCAGGAATATCCTTGCTTTTATTGCTTAGAATGAAATGGTAGATCAGCTCTGTCTCTTCCTCATCAATATTAAAAGTGGATGCAACAGTGTTAATGACATCTTCTTCAATATCACTTATTCCTGAGCCGGAGTTGAGGAACTCTATAAGCTGGATAAATACGAATACTTTCTGATAATGGGTAAGCTCTTCGTTTATCTTATCAATGATCTTGAGTATCTTGACTGCTCCCGCAGCCTGGCGCTTGTGGAACCGGGTTTTATCTTTCAGTTTTATCTGATGGTCTTTGTAGAACTCATCAAAAAGAGTGAGATATTCATTAACAAGTCTGTGGTTTAGCTGCTGGTTAAGAAAGTTTTCGATTACCGAACGGCGGGATTGTACATCTTCTGTACTAAATGCTACCAGAGCAAATAGATTCATCAGTGCTTTAAGTATCCCTTCGCTCATGTGTTAAGTTTGAATTACGAAACAGGAATCATTTCAAATGTGGATTATGTGCTGGTCAGTTGTCCTGTTGACTGCTTTTAAAGCCTACAAGCAGCATGGCAATTCCTGATGTAGCTTTTTTACTGTCAAGTTTAGCCTCAACAATACATTCAAGAGAACCTTCTACTTTAAAATCCCAAAAAGGAGCATCCTCAAAAGTCTCGTTAGTGAAAAGAAGATTTCGCTTGTTGTCGTAAACCGAAAAGATAATATTTTTCTCTTGGGCACTACAAGCTACAATTCGGTATGTACTTCCGGCAAAGAAAGTGGTATGGAATTCAGCTACCTCGTCACCTGTGATGAAAGCTTTGAACGGTTGCCCGCTTACAATGAAAGGTGATTTTATATTGTTTATACAATTATTCAATAAAGCTTCTTCCTGTGAATCCAGGGTGTTTGCACCTAAAAACGATAATATTAAAAATGTCACAAAAGATAAAATGCTTTTTCTCATCGGTTTAATTTTTTATTGTTCACTTTCAATGCAAAATTCAAAAATTTGCTGAAAGATATCTAAAAACTTTATAAAAAAGTATGTAAAACATAAAAAAGAACATTGTGTTCCTACTCTGATGATAAATCCTAAATCCGGTTTCTGAACAAATAAAATATTCGAAACATATATGTGGATTTATCTTTCCTGCCTGTTTTTACTGTTCTTTTGTACGAAGGTTTCAAAAAAAAGATTGTTTTTTACGGGTAATTTTTCAACAGTTCGCAAATTATTGTATTTAAGTGTTGATACACTTAGGATTGAAAAGAAAATAAAATTCATTTATGCGTGATTTTATGTTCAATTAACGATTTTTATCATATAGTTTGAAAGGTTTCTTTTTGTATTATTGCAGGGTAATATTTTAATAATAAAAAAATGAAAAAGATATCGGGTATTTTACTGTTCCTGTCAATTATATTTTCTGCCTCAGTGAACGGTCAGAAAAAACTGACCCTTGAAGATGTTATTTCCGGTGGGCATAATTTTTATAAATATCTTCCTAAACGAATGAATTTCGATTTCAGGGGAGAATCCGGCGAATTAGTTCTTACTAGGAACGATGTCATGTATTCACACCGGCCGGGAAGTAAGGAGGATAAGTTGCTTATAGTTCTGAAAGACCTTAATGAAAAGCTTAAAAGTATTGATGCAAAGCCGCTTAAATATTGGCCGCAGATGCATTGGTTATCGGAGTATGAGGTATGGTTCAGGACAGGGAAAAGGTTTGTGAAGTACGATCTGAAAACGGCTGATGTCACTATTCTTGCAGTGAGTGGAAGTTCAGGCAGTAATGAGGATTTTTGCTACGAGAACGGCAAAGTAGCATTTACTATCGGTGATGATCTGTACATATCGGAAGGAGATACTTCGGTATTGATAGCCAAAGCTGAAAAAGACGGTATTGTTTACGGGCAGGAAGTACACAGAAATGAGTTCGGTTTTATTAAAGGTACCCTTTGGTCGCCTAAAGGTAATTACCTTGTTTTTTACCGTAAAGATCAGTCGATGGTAACTGATTATCCTCTTGTGAACATTGAAACAAGGATAGCCACAGTGGAGAACATTAAATATCCGATGGCAGGAATGACAAGTGAACAGGTTGAAGTATGTGTTTACAACGTCAGTACCGGTGATACGTTGCATTTGAAGACTGCCTCTCCCGTAAACAGGTATTTTACCAATATTGCCTGGACCCCGGATGAAAAATACATACTTATTGCCGAACTTAACAGGGGACAAGACCATATGCAGATGATAAAATATGATGCCGCAACAGGAGAAAAAGTGGCCACGCTGTTCGAAGAAACAGATGAGCAATGGGTGGAGCCTCTTCATCCTGCCCTTTTCATTCCCGGCAGTAATAATGAATTTGTCTGGCAGAGTATGCGTGACGGCCATAATCATCTTTATATTTACAACACAGAAGGTAAGCTGATTAAAAGTCTGATAAAAGAGGATTTAGAAGTAATGAACGTGTTGGGATTTGATAAAAAAGGCTTAAAACTTTATTTTCTTGGCACTTCAGGAGATGCAATGAACAGAGATGCCTATTCTGTTTCTTTATCGAAAGGTGAAGTTAAAAAGATCACTTCTGCTGACGGATATCATTATGTGAAAGTAAGTTCCAACGGAAAGTACATCATTGATTCATATTCTTCGTTGAATGTTCCCGGGAAAGTGGATCTGCTGAACTCTGCGGGAAAAAAGGTTGAGGAGCTTTTTTCGGATGCTGATCCTTACGAGGATATTGACATAGGGGAGGTAAAACTGTTAAAGGTAAAAGCTGCTGACGGTGTTACGGAGCTTAATGCCCGTATGGTACTTCCGCCTGATTTCGATCCGAAGAAGAAATATCCGGTCATTGTTTATGTATACGGCGGTCCTCATTCCCAGCTTGTACGAAATACATGGTTGGGTAGTGCTTCGGGATGGCAGTTGTACATGGCCCAGAAGGGTTATATAGCCTTCACACTCGATAATCGTGGAACTTCGAACAGAGGTTCAGAATTTGAACAGGTGATACATCGTCATCTGGGAAAGAATGAAGTGGCCGACCAGATGAAAGGTGTTGATTACCTGAGATCACTTCCTTACGTTGATACAACACGCATAGGTGTACATGGCTGGAGCTTTGGCGGGTTCATGACTGTGTCTCTCATGGTTCAGCATCCTGAAGTTTTCAAGGTGGGGGTTGCAGGCGGTCCTGTGATCGACTGGAAATATTACGAGGTGATGTATGGAGAGAGATACATGGACACTCCACAGGAGAATCCCGAGGGTTACAAAGAAGCAAACTTAAATAATCAGGTGAAAGGTTTAAAAGGCAGACTGATGATAATTCACGGAGCCATCGACCCTGTTGTTGTTTGGCAAAACAGTTTAACGTTTGTGAGGTCGTGTGTTGAGAACGAAATACAACTTGATTACTTTGTTTATCCCAGGCATCAGCACAATGTCAGGGGACATGACCGTATTCACCTGATGAAAAAAGTAACGCGCTATTTCGACGATTTTCTTTAAGGTAAAAGGTCAGGGAACAGGGATGAAAAATGGTGAGAGTGCCGGGGATAAGTATTCCTTTTAGTCAGAGATATTTAACTAATAAAATACCGGTTTGAAAGGTATCTCAGGATAAAAGTCATCAAATCTTCTGATAGATTCACTTTTAATGTCTATGTTGTAGAAATCCTTTCCGGGAGGTACATTAGGAAGAAAAGCAAATCTAATTTGTATTGTGCGAAAAACGAGGTTGTCGTTCCTTATTCTCAGTCCGGCTCCAAAACTGAAATATGGCGTATTGCTGAATATCATCTTACGTCCGTCACCAATAAAACCAACATCGAAAAATGAGAAGTAAGCAAACTGAAAGCCCCAGAATCGCTTTGTTTTGAACAAAACATTCTCGGTTTTAATGATAAACTTTTCTTTACCCCGTTCTAACATACTTGAAAATCCTGTTATTCCCTGTTTTGATTCTTTAAGGTATGTGTACTCAAACGGTAATCTGTTAAAGCCTCTGAGATAGATTACATCAACAAAATTTCTTATTCTGCAGCATCTTGCCTTGATCAGGTTACTGATGTATGTGCCTGTCAGCCGGATAGTCCCCTGTTCGGGGGAGGCATGATTGAAAAAGGTCGAAGCATCTATACTCAGGGCAAGATATCCTTTATTGGGGACCAATGTTCTTCCAGTGCTGTAATGAACCCCTATGTAATGTCTTTGAACCGTATCGGTATGATTGAAACCGTAGGTCAGGGAGGCCAAGAAACCGTAAGGTACGTCCTCGGTTCGTCCGAAATTATAGATCAGTTTGTTCCTGAAATAACTTCTTTTTGCAAGGGAGGCAGAGACGAAGTAAAAATAATTTTTGTTGAAAAATTCATAGGAACTCAGAGAATCGGCAATGTCATTGAAATGTGTATTGATGAACTGCCCGGAAAGGTAAATATTTGATTTGTCGAAATAGTTATTTGTATTGATCGTGAAAGCATGCCCGTACCAGAAATTTGTGATAAAATAATTGAGGGGGATATCGAGATATACCTGTTCGGAACCTGTAATTGAATAGTTTTTATACGAACGGTTCACTATTAGTCCTCCTGCATTTCTGTTTTCTTTTCTGTAAAAACTCCTGTTCGCTTTAAGGTAAAGTTCTTTCTTTATGTTCCTGTTCGTGTAAGACCCGCTGATATCGATAAGTGAACCATACAGGTTTTTTACTTTAATACCTGTAATGAATCCATGGTAAGGATCATCTTTGGGTGTGAATGTAAACGATTGTGAGAATCCCAAGCCCTGACCGAACAGATTTGTACTGTACAATGTGAGTTTAGGATAGTTATGGATAAGCCCTGCATCAAAGGCATGAGGGAACTGATCTTTTGAAATGACCAGAAGATCAACATAATTGGTATCTGCCGGGTTTGTTTTGACAATGATTTTAGCTTCAGAGATATATCCTATCTTACGCAAAAGACGTTCACTCTCTTCGATTTTTTCTTGTGTAACGTAGTCACCTTTTTTCAGTGAGATATTATTTCTTAAGATTATTGTCGATGTAGGAATTCGTGTACTGTTACCAAGTTTTGCCACCCAGCTGTCAGACTTTCTGGTTGTATCTTTTACCGATGAGCCAAACGGCGGAAGCCTTTTAAAATATATGTTCTTTATACGTTTGTCCTTTATGGCATCATAATTCTGGACATAGTTGATATCTTTTTTCTTTGCAGGTTTTTTCTCATTTATCAACAGGTCGTATATCCATTTATTTATTTGCCTTTTTGAGGCATTTTTATTAAAAAACTCAACAATAGGGTCCTTATGCAAAGAATCGGCATTTGCTCGTCCTGACGGTTTGAGTGGAATATAAGTTATTGTTGTATCCCTTTGCTTGATTACTATGGTGTCATCATCAATAAAACGGATTTGATCAGGAAAACTGTAAGCCAGTGTATGTAATGAAAAAATGAAAATAAACAGGAGAGACAGGATAAACCTTTCTTTAGCAAATGAATAGTATGAAAGGTCTCTGTTCAACAGCATAGATCTTTAAGTTTAAACTTAAAGATACATAAAAAGAAGTATTAAAGGAATAATAAATCCTGCAATTGTAAGCCAGGCACCTCTTCCTTTTATTCCGTTTTTACCTTTAAGAATAAATAATCCGGTAATACTTAGAATGATCAGGGCCACACTGAAAATATCGGAAAACCATGTCCACAATTTGCCCGGATTGTAATGTAAAAAATTTACTTCGAAGAAAACGGGTCTTTTTCTCAGCTTTTGGTACAGGGCCTTACCTGAGTCAAGATTTATATCTATTGAGCCACCTCCTTTTAAAAATATCTTTAATTCATTGTCGGCAGGGAAGTAATGTTTGCGGTAGTTTTCGTCTTCTCCTATCTGGTTTAAAATATCCTGAACGGCCTTTCTCTCATTTGTATCAATGCTTTCAGGTACTTTCAGGGTAACTGTTTTTGTAGTAATGCTGTAGTTTGGATTCCAGTCGTTCCGGTGATTCAGTGCAATTCCTGATAGGGCATAAATGATTATCATGCCAGTAAAAAAATACCCCAGATCACGATGTGTGGCATTGTTAAGCCTTCTCCAGTTCATTTTTTTAGTTTAAAGTAGTAAGAAAGATAATATAAATTTACTCAACAACATTAAATTCGTCACAAATCATCTGATAATTTTTGATCTTTGTTTCTGTAACACATCCTGCCGTTGTCGTGTCTTGGCTCGATGTCTCTGCCATTTCCATTATACGCTCTCCGGTTCCTTCATTCTTTTCCTGTGTTTCGTCCAGTAAGGTCAGTTTTACGGTTGCAACAACGTTTTCACCTTCAAGTGATTGATCAAAGTGGCTGATGGAAGGATCTGCAATAACTTTCACATATTTGTTTTTGTCAGTTCCTGTAAGAAACATTTTTTTACCGCTGTGCTTACTTGTGTGAACAATAAGTCCTTTGATGCTTACCATTTTTCAAGATATTTACCTGCATCACTGAGTAGGTCATCAATATACACGACATCGGCAGCTACAGTATTGGAGCTCTTGTCGTTCTTGTTTTTTCCTGAGTTAGAAGATGAATTACAAGAGGCAAATATCAGAAAAGAAAGGAACAGTAAATTGAATATATTTTTCATTGGGATAACTTTTCTTAATTCTAAACAGCAAGTATAACTTTCTTTCAGGAATAATTTGAAGGAGAAATACCTTTTAAGACTGCCTTGTCTTAAATCTATCTTCGTGGAAGAAATTACTTTTTTGTGAACTTTCTTTTCTATTATTGGTTATAGGGTTAATTAAAAACTGAAACCGGAAGTCTAAAATTTATGTTATGAAAAAGTTATTTTATCTATTGTTTTTTATGTCGTTACTGTTATCGGCAAATGCCCAAGAAAGAAAAGCATCAATTGCAACTGTGGAAAAAGTATCGGGTGTTCCAATCTTTTTGATGTCGAAACCTGATGCGGAATATGAGGTTGTGGGCAAAGCTGTTTCAGGCGGATATGTTATTAAAATGACTGTTAATGAGTCTTCATCACTACAAGAGAAAGTTGAGGCTATGGTGACTAAGGCAAAAGAGCGTGTAGAAGCAGGTAAGATCCCGGAATTTGATGCCATAATTCTCGATCTTGATAAGGAGAAAAACAAGGCGATAAAATTTAAAAACGGAGTTTCACTCAAAGCTGAGGTCGTACGTGAAGATGGCGTACCCGTTTATTTTTATTCCAAACCCGATGATGAATACGAAGTAGTTGCCAGGCTGCCAAAGGATTATTCGGCGTATGCGGCCAGGAACCTGTTGCTTGATAAAATAAGGAGTTCCATTAATCGTATCCTGAAGAAAGAGGAGGCGGGTGAGGTTGGTAAATTCGATGCCGTTATCTTTAATACTGATGATTTTTCAATTACGTTGATAAAATTCCACTGAAACTGTCGGGGGGGGGCTTGAAGACACCCCGACAGTATTATTTCCCGCCTAAGTTAAAATGTCAGTAAATTTTTCAAACTTCTGTAAAAATGTCATAAGATATTGAAATTCAGATGACAGAGTGTCTTCTTTGGAGTTGTTTTTCGTTGTGGTAAGGTGTTTGATATAGTTAAGGCGAAAACAAGAAAACTGAAAGGAGATATAAATATGAAGCTAGATAAATTTACGATTAAAGCACAGGAGGCCATCCAGAATGCGATGACCCTTGTACAGCAAAAAGGCCATCAGGCAGTTGAGCCCGGCCACTTGCTGAAAGGAATGTTCAGGACCGACGAGGCCATGCTGAACAACATTTTCAAAAAAGTA
>Ga0256913_10000475_pt1 | contig 20775 bp, 12 predicted proteins | sample Axial_MatmetaG_FD_185970 | JGI IMG/M metagenome (GOLD analysis project Ga0256913, IMG submission 185970) | Deep-sea worm associated microbial mat communities from Axial Seamount, Juan de Fuca Ridge, Pacific Ocean - Axial_Mat | ecosystem: Environmental > Aquatic > Marine > Oceanic > Microbial... | reverse complement strand
AAAGCGGTTTAGTTCAACGTGTGTACATATGTAATTACACTTATTTTTTCATTAGACCGGGTTAAAGTTACACTTATTCTGCCATATTGGAGGAATAAGTGTAACTGTTTTTAACCGTTGTCATCTTAAATGTCATCCAATGGATTCTTAAATCTTGCAAAATCAGTTAGCTTACGGACTTCTTTACTCAACAATATTTCCGGTTTTGCAGTCAAAAAATTTCCGTATCGGAATATGCAAATATACAAAATGTTTTTAAAAGTATGTTTTCCCCTTATTTCTTCAGGAATAAACCGTACTACCTTTTGACAAACTTAATCACGCTTTCCTTTTGACTACCTTACAAAAAATCAAACAGCATTATACGACTCAACCACAGCCCTAACAATAGTCTCAATCTGCTCATCAGTTAAATCATAATAAACCGGCAGACTGATAACCCGCGAGAAATTATCATAGCTTACAGGAAAATCAGCAATATCGTTCCCTAATGATTTGTAATAGGTCATTAACGGTAATGGAATAAAATGGACATTTACCGACACTCCCTTCTCAGTTATCTTTTGGATTATCTCATCACGCTGTTCCCCGGTAATATCTTTAATTCTTAATAGAAAAACATGATAGGATGACCTCTTTTTATCAGTTTCATATATAGGAGCTTCAGCCCAATCAAATTCCGAGAAGGCTTTTGCATATCTGTCAAATATCTGCTTTCGCCTGACAAGCATATCATTATCATAGCGTTCTATCTCTACAAGTCCCATTGCAGCCGCAATGTCGGTCATATTGAATTTGTAACCCGGCTCAACGACATCATAACGCCAGGCCCCGGCTTTTGTTTTTGTAAAAGCATCTTTGGTTTGACCGTGCAAAGATTTTATTCTGAGATATTTATAGATTTCTTCATTATCAAAAGGTTTCGGTAAATTCAGGCAAACAGCACCACCCTCGGCAGTAGTAAGGTTTTTAACAGCGTGAAAGGAATAGACTGTTATATCTGTCAGCTTTCCGGTTTTTGTTCCTTTGTAAACCGCACCGAGCGAGTGAGCCGCATCCGACAATACCAGTATCCGTCCAAGGATTTTCTGTTCTTCGGTTTTGGGTCTGAATTTTCCGGCAACGTCCTTTCGTTTCACCAATTCGTTTATCTCATCATAATCGCAGGGAAATCCGGCAATATCAACCGGCATTATCACTTTTGTCTTTCCGGTAATCGCTTTTTCTATTTCTTTAACTGAAATGTTAAAATCATTTTTTACGTCAACAAAAACCGGTTTTGCACCGCAATGTACAATTACATTTGCAGTTGCAGTGTATGTATAAGCAGGCAGAATTACCTCGTCACCTTCCCCTACTCCGAACCAGCGTAACATCAGTTCCAGTCCCGCCGAACCCGAGCTTGTGCAAAGTGTTGCTTTATGACCGGCATATTCGGTCAGCATTTGTTCAAACTTCTTAACTTTCGGACCAGTAGTAATCCAGCCAGACTTCAATGTATCAACAACTTCGTCGATTATCTTTTGATCCATACGGGGTGGTGAAAACGGAATCATATTGTTTTTTTTGCGGCAAAGGTAGCATTTTGCATAAAACGTTTCATTGTAATCGAACGCAGGATAGATATTTATCGAATATTTCCATACTTTTCCTTCTAAAAAATTATAATCCCAACTCAACCCTTAAATACTCGGCAGTAAAGCCCTTATCACATTCAGCCACCACCTCAGGCGTACCTTCGCAAATTATCTCTCCACCTCTTTCGCCGCCTTCGGGCCCAAGGTCAATTATGTGATCGGCAACTTTAATGACCTCCATATTATGCTCAATAACAATAACCGTATTCCCTTTCTCAACCAGCTTTTGCAAAACCATCAATAAAACATTCACATCTTCAAAATGTAGTCCCGTAGTCGGTTCATCAAGAATATATAGGGTTTTACCGGTATCACGTTTTGACAGTTCGGAAGCCAGCTTGACACGCTGAGCCTCACCGCCTGAAAGGGTTGTGGATTGCTGTCCGAGAGTAACATATCCCAGCCCGACCTCCTGTAGTGTTTTTATCTTTTGAATTATAGCCGGAATATTTTCAAAAAAAATCACTGCCTGATTGATGGTCATATTCAGCACATCGTTTATTGATTTTCCTTTATACCTGACTTCCAGGGTTTCGCGATTATACCTCTTTCCCTGACAATCTTCGCAATGCACGTGGACATCCGGCATAAAATTCATCTCAATAATTCTGATACCCGCACCTTTGCAGGTTTCGCAACGTCCACCTTTAACATTAAAGGAGAATCTGCCCGGTTTATAGCCTCTTATTTTAGCTTCGGGCAGTTGAGCAAACAGTTTACGTATTTCATCAAAAACTTTAGTATAAGTAGCTGGGTTAGAGCGAGGTGTACGACCAATAGGCGATTGGTCGATATCAATAACTTTATCGATATTCTTAATTCCCTCAATAGATTCGTACGGCAAAGGTTTTTTCTTTGACCTGTAAAATAGGCTGCTAAGTATCGGATAAAGAGTTTCGTTTATCAATGAGGATTTTCCACTTCCAGAAACACCCGTTATACAAACAAACTTTCCGAGAGGTACTTCAAGATTTACTTTTTTCAGGTTGTTGCCCGTTGCACCGTAAAGTTTGATATACTCTCCGCTACCTTTGCATCTTACTTTCGGTATTATAATCTTTCTTTCACCTTTTAAGTAATCACATGTTATAGAATCGTAGGCAAGCATATCCTTCGGTGAGCCCTGGGCTACAATTTCGCCACCATGCCGCCCGGCTCCCGGACCAATATCCACAACATAATCGGCTGAAAGTATCATCTCCTTGTCGTGTTCAACAACAATAACCGAATTTCCAATATCCCTAAGTTCTTGCAGGGACTTTATCAACCGCAGATTATCACGTTGATGCAATCCTATACTGGGTTCATCCAGAATGTAAAGCACGCTGGTCAACTGTGAACCTATTTGAGTAGCAAGCCTGATACGCTGTGATTCACCACCCGAAAGAGACCTTGCCTGCCGGTTTAATGAAAGATAGTCAAGCCCGACATCAAGCAAAAAATTTATTCGTATTTTAATCTCTCTGAGAATCTCATCGGCAATATGCCTTTTCCTCTTTTCTATTTTATTCGTAAGACCTTCAATCCATTTTTGCAGATGAACAATATCGAAGCGGGCAACTTCGGAGATATTCTTTCCGTCAATTTTAAAATAGAGTGACTCCTTTTTAAGCCTTCCGCCATGGCAAACAGGACATTCAATAGTATTCATAAAATTTTGCGCCCACTTTTTAACTCCCATTGAAGTTGTCTCTTTGTACTGCTTATCAATAAAATTTATTATCCCCTCAAAATCAAGAGTATAAGTGGATGTTATGCCAAGATATTCCTTCTTTATTGTAAACGGTTCTTTTGAGCCGTAAAGAATTGTTGACATCGCTTCGTCAGGAATATCACTAACGGGAGTGTTTAAATCAAATCCGTATTTAGTAGCTATTACCTCCATCTGATTAAAAATCCAACTGTTTTTATATTCACCGATAGGGGCTATACCACCTTTGATAATACTATTTGATTTATCAGGAAAAACTTTTTTCAAATCAATTTGTGTAACTGTTCCAAGTCCGTTACATTCAGGACAGGCACCATAAGGCGAATTGAACGAAAAAGTGTTGGGTTCTGGTTCATTATATGAAATTCCGGTTGTCGGACACATCAGAGTACGGCTGAAATGTTTTATTTCAACCGTCTCATAATCTAGAATCATAAGTGCTCCTTTGCCGTATTTCATTCCGAGTTGTACAGATTGCACGAGACGCTTTTCATTATCGGCATCAACCATCAGCCTGTCGATTATTATTTCTATATCGTGAACCTTATACCTGTCGAGTTTTAGTCCGAAACTCAATTCCATAATTTCACCGTCAACTCTTACCTTTAAGAAACCCTGCTTCCTAAATTGCTCCAACAATTCGCGGTAATGGCCTTTTCTTCCTTTCACGACCGGACTGAGAATAATTATTCTTTTACCGGAATATTTTTCATTTATGAGCATCAAAATCTGCGATTCGGTATATCTGACCATTTTTTCGCCCGTCTCGTAGGAATAGGCATCTGCAACACGTGCATATAAAAGCCTTAGAAAATCATAAATCTCAGTAATAGTACCTACAGTTGAACGCGGGTTTCGGTTAACCGACTTTTGCTCAATGGAAATTACCGGACTAAGTCCCGTAATATTATCAACATCAGGTCTTTCCATATTGCCGATAAACTGACGGGCATAGGCAGAAAATGTCTCCATATACCTGCGCTGCCCCTCGGCATAAATTGTATCAAAAGCCAGCGATGATTTCCCGCTCCCGCTCAATCCGGTGATAACAACTAGTTTGTTACGTGGAATTGCAATGTCAATATTTTTAAGATTATGCACACGCGCACCGTAAACCTCAAGCATCCCGGCTTTGTCAGCAATAGTTGATATGTTTTGTTTTTCTTTCAATGAGTATAAAAAAAATCGAATCTACAAAGGTACAAGGAATTTCAAGAGTGAGATTTAAAAAGGTTAAAAGATTTTCTACAGCTACCCCTTATCATTAATCATCCCTTATGAGCACATGTTTAGCTTTTGGTATAAAAATGTGTCAACCATTTTCAGGACGAGTCCCGGAATATTCAGGTTAACAAGCAATTTTTTAATCCACTAATTTCACTAATTAACACGAATTGAATCCGGCACGCAATCTCCAGATGGCTGAATGAGCCAAGACTGAGAAATATTGAACTGCTACTCGAATGAGTACTTCAATAGTCATCAGGAGATTTACACAGGCATAACTGTTTGTAACACCGGATGCAGCCCAAAGGGCAAGTCCGGCGAAATGTAGATAATTGGAATGTGGCCTGTGTTCTGCAAATCGTGTTGAACAATGAGAATCCGGATTAACAGCCCGCAAGGCCAGCGTTAAAATCCGGAACAGCCCTAAAAAATAGCTTCTTAGGCCTCGGGAGTTCCGCACACCGGCCTGCTTCATCCTAAAGGTCTCTGATCCACCACATACTTAACCTATAAACTATACGGGCATCATAAACCTAAACTTATTTTGAGTATTTTATCAAATATTTTCCATATTTTCCTGATAATTGTAAAATCCTTCATACTTTTGGAAAGAATATTTAAAACCGGTTATTATGATTAAAATATATCACAATCCGAGATGTAAAAAGTCACGTGCAGGACTGGAATACCTTAAAGGCAAAGGCGTTGATTTTGAAATTATTGAGTATCTAAAGAATCCGATTACAGAGGATGGGTTTAAAGATATTTTAATGAAACTGAATCTTAAGCCTCAGGATATGATTCGCACACAGGAAGATATCTATAAAAAGCAGTTTAAAGGAAAAAAATTCACAGATGATGAATGGATAAAGATAATGGTTGAGAATCCGAAGCTGATAAAAAGGCCGATAGTTGTCAAAGATTACAAGGCAGTGTGGGCCGATCCGCCTGAGAATACGGATGAGCTTTTTAAGTAAACTCCTTAGACTACGCTTATGGCAACAACTAAGATGATTCAACCTATTCGACAAGTAAACAAAGAACAAATTTAAAAAACATATACAAAATGGAATACAGAATAGAAAAAGACACAATGGGAACCGTAGAAGTTCCTGCCGACAAGTACTGGGGAGCACAAACCCAACGTTCAAAAATGAACTTCCCCATCGGCGACCCGGCTTCAATGCCAAAGGAGATAATCAGGGCTTTTGCCTATCTTAAAAAGGCTGCTGCTATGACAAACAATGAACTAGGCGTTCTGACAGATGATAAGACAAAACTTATCGCCCAGACTTGTGACGAGGTTTTGGATGGTAAATTAGATGATAACTTCCCGCTGGTTATATGGCAGACCGGTTCCGGCACACAGTCGAATATGAATATGAATGAGGTGATCGCCAACAGAGCACATGTTTTAAACGGAGGCACCCTCGGCGATGGCAAACGCACAATCCATCCCAATGATGACGTTAACAAATCACAATCTTCCAACGACACTTTCCCGACGGCAATGCACATTGCAGCATATAAGATGATTGTCGAAATAACTCTGCCCGGAATTGTAAAATTAAGAGATACGTTGGCAGCCAAAGCAATCGAATTTAGAGATATTGTTAAAACAGGACGCACCCATATGATGGATGCCACACCTTTGACACTTGGACAGGAGTTCTCGGGGTATGTTTCCCAGCTCAACCACGGTATTAAAGCTCTGAAAAGCACGCTCGACCACCTGCAGGAACTTGCACTCGGTGGCACTGCCGTAGGTACCGGTCTTAACACACCTAAGAATTACGATGTAAAAGTTGCTGCAAAGATTGCCGAACTGACAGGTTATCCTTTCCGTACTGCCGAAAATAAATTTGAGGCTCTGTCAGCACACGATGCAATAGTGGAAACCTCCGGTGCACTCAAAACCCTTGCTGTCAGTCTTATGCATATAGCCAATAACACACGTATGCTGGCTTCAGGTCCAAGATGCGGTATCGGCGAAATCCAGCTTCCGGCTAACGAGCCAGGCTCATCTATTATGCCCGGGAAAGTAAATCCTACTCAAAATGAGGCACTCAGTATGGTTTGCACCCAGGTTATCGGGAATGATGTTGCTATCAATATTGGTGGATTGCAGGGACATTTCCAGCTGAATGTTTTCAAACCTGTTATGATTTACAATCTGCTTATGTCTGCCCGCTTACTTGGCGATGCCTGCTCTTCGTTCAATGATAGCTGTGCGGTAGGTATTAAGCCGAATTTACCTTATATCAATAAAAACCTTGAGAACTCGTTGATGCTCGTAACCGCTCTGAATACTCATATCGGATATGAAAAGGCAGCGGAGATTGCCAAAAAAGCTCATAAAGAGGGAACAACTCTGAAACAGGCTGCATTAGCACTTGGTCATCTGACTGAGGATGAGTTTGATGAATGGGTTGATCCGAGGAAAATGATTTAAAACAACAATGCTAAATCTGACGGGTCTTCAGGGCCTGTCAGATTTTTTATTTATAAACAACCTTGTTAATATAAAAAACCATTCTTTTATTGTTTTTTACAAAGGCATTATTTTTTATTACCTGAAAACCGTATGCAATAAAATAATTATCATACCAATATTCCATCTGGCTTTTAGTATCGCTCACTACCTTGTCTTTAAGATATGATGTCTCAATGGGAAAATAATCAACACCATCTACAACTTTGTTACCCTTTATGCTTTTTGAAGCAATCTTTCCGTCATAATTATACGAAAGAACAATTTCATCATTATCAAAATAAACAACCACTCTTGGAAACAACTCATAAGAAAGCAGATTCATAATTTCCATTCCATTGTCCCAAAGTTTGTTTGCCTTCTCATCAAAACAAAGCACATAGGCATTGAAATACCTGTACCCGTCAAACACCGAGTATGAAGTCGGGATAATCCTTCCGTAAAAATCATAATATGTGCTGGTAACGGTATGATATTCTTCATAATATGCTTCAGCGACGAAATAAATCATACTGTCCCTGACGATAACATTATGCAGTAAAAGGTCGAAATCAAGTGAGTACTTAGCTTCTTCATTACCTGACTTGGCAGCACTTTCTTTGGCGTCAAGAATCTCTCTGGATTTAAGATATCCGGTGTTGTTATCAAGATTGATGAAGTTGTAATAGTTTGTTTTCTCTGGAACATTATCTTTTATACGTACTGAGAAGAAACCCGATGAACCTTTATCAAAATACTGTTTTTCGTTTATTGAATTCCCTTTCACAATATCATAAGTGCCGAAAATGATTTTTTCATTGGCTCCTACAGATGTAATTTTGCAGGAATTGAACTTTTTACCCGCATCAGGTATTATTTTCACCGAATTGAGCTTTTTACCATTATAATCAAACTCTTCAGCCGTCAGATAATAATTGCTTTTAGATTCGTAAATGTTAAAAACACCGACAACCGACTTTGTTATTGTATCAAGATAAAGAGTCTCAAAACGTGAAAGCACATCAATAGGTTCATATACTGTGTTTGTCTCCTTCGAGATGGTGTTAAGGCTGTAAATGCCTGCACTTTTTTTGTTTTTCGACATTCCTGCAAAAACATTGTCACCTGCAATTTCAAAATCAACAAATGACGCATTACCAGGTACTTCACCACTGAAGATCTCATAATCACCATCTAAAATATTTATTTTTATCATCTGATAATTATAGACATCAGACTTTTTTTTCTGCATATCATACACTAAAAGATAAACCGATTCGTCGTTAAACCTTGATTTACTGAACAGCATATCTTTATAAACCGGCACCTCCTTCCGCCATCTTTCGTGCAGCATTTTATCGTAAAGAACAAAAACCCAGAATTTATAATCATCTTCTGCGATATTTGTTTGATAAAACAGCATAACACCCTTTTCACCAATGGGAACCACTTTGTATGAAGCGGCATCCGACTCCGTGTCCAACTCAATACGAAGCAGCGGGTCGCCTTGCCCTTCGAGATGTTCGGACAGCAGCAAAATCAATAATATGATAAAGGTCAGATATCTTCTCATTGTAATCCTAACATAAAAACAACAAAAATAGTATAAAAATCTTATCTCCGCAAAACAACCTTTTTAAAATATGGATTTGAATAGCTGTTACATTCATTTCAATAATAAATACTACTTTTGCACTGCAAAAGATTCCGTTTTTTATGGAGCAGAATAAAAAATATGTAAAATATCTCCCGATACTCTTTTCAATAGTATTGATTATTGGGATTTTAGTAGGATCAAGGCTAACACCTGTTTCTACAACCAATAAAGGTCTTTTTAATATTGACCTTTCTCAATACGATAAGCTTTCGGATGTGGTTAACTACATTGTTAGAGAATATGTTGATTCTGTGAGCCGTGAAGATTTGACGGAAGAGGCAATTGATGGAATACTCACGCATCTTGATCCTCATTCGCAATATATTCCGGCAGAAGACTTTCATGATGTCAATGATCCATTGATAGGTAATTTTGAGGGTATCGGGATTCAGTTTAGAATTGAAGATGATACGATTATGGTTGTCAGACCAATTCCAGGAGGCCCATCGGAGAAAGTCGGATTGATAGCAGGTGACAGGATTGTGGCGGTTGATGACAGTTTGATTGCAGGGGTTGGTGTTTCTGACCGTATGGCAATGAGTTTATTAAAAGGCAAAAGAGGTACAACCGTGAAGGTTGGTGTTTTCAGAAGAGGCATTGACGGATTACTTGATTTTACCATTACAAGAGACATTATTCCTACTTACAGTGTCAATGTCTATTTTATGGCGGCAGATTCTGTCGGTTATGTTAAAGTTAGTAAATTTTCGGCAACTACTTATGACGAATTTACAGAAGCTGCCGACAACCTTAAAGATGTGGGTATGACAAAACTAATTCTGGATCTTCGTCAAAATTCTGGAGGTTACTTACAGGCAGCTATTGACTTGGCTGATGAATTTCTTAAAAAAGGCAAGCTAATTGTTTATACAGAAGGACGTAATCAACCGCGCGAAACTTTTTATGCATCCGATAAAGGGAATCTTGAGGACGTTGAGTTGATAATACTGATTGACGGTGGTACTGCGTCAGCGAGTGAAATTGTTGCCGGTGCTATTCAGGATAATGACAGAGGATTGATCGTCGGACGCCGTTCGTTCGGTAAAGGATTGGTTCAGCGACAGCTTGATTTTATTGACGGCTCTGCATTGAGGCTTACAGTTGCAAGATATTATACACCTACGGGCAGATGTATTCAGAAACCGTATGATGCAAAAAATGGGTTTTCCGATTACTATGATGAGTCCTATCACAGATATGAGAATGGGGAGTTGCAAGTAAAAGACAGCATACATTTTAACGATTCGCTAAAATATGTTACTCCCGGTGGTAAAATCGTTTACGGCGGCGGCGGGATAATGCCTGATATTTTTATTCCGTTGGTAAAAGATAAACATTGGATCTACTTTAATCAACTTTCTTCAAAAGGTCTTATATTCAGGTATGCTTTTGAATATACGGATAACCATAGAGAACAGCTAAGGGAATATAATACTTTTGAAAAGTTTAATTCGGAATTTAAAATTGATGAATATTTCTTTGATGATTTCTTGAAATATATTGAATCCAAAGGTGTTAAAAAAGATAAGGAAGGGCTATCTTTTGCTGAAGACAGGATTAAAATTTTACTGAAAGCGTATATTGCAAGAAACCTCTTTGACGACCAGGGCTTCTATCCGATTTATCTCCAGATTGATGATGCCTATAACAAAGCACTGGATATTCTTGTTGTAGAAGATTAAATTATCAGGTAATTCCTTTGTGAAAGCACTTGCAACTGCCAGAAGTTTAATACCTTACCCCTATTGTCAACATAATGTTATTTGTGGTAAGTTCTGTTGCTGCAGCATTTGTACTTACATATTGAGAATTGTAGAGATAATAATCCTCTTTTTTCTCTGATCTGACATAGGCAAGGTCAATGTAAAAGTTTTTGTCTCTGAAGCCGAACCCTCCGGTATAATAAATTTTCTCAGCATCATTAATTCCGGGTTTATATGGACTACCATATAGTGCAGCTCCACCTCTTACTGCGAAGTGACCGAATCTTACCTCCGCTCCAAGTCTGATATTTTGTGTAGCCGTATATTTATCTTTAATAGCACTATTTTCACTATTAAAATCATAGTCATAAACAGAGCGGCTTCTAAATTTGGCTGAAGAATAATCAACGTATTCATAGTCGGCACTTAGGAGTGCCATTCTCCATAACACAACCGATACACTTCCTATGGCACGCCATGGGGTTTGAAGGTCGTAATTATATGTCCCTCTTGGTGTCGTTTGTGTATATGTATCGCCATAAGCAGTGTTACTAAAATCGGAATACCAGTAGTCTTTCATATTGTTAAACCAGGTTGGAGAATGAATTGCTGCTCCAATTCTTAAGAAATTTACCGGACGAACAATCATTCCGAATTTTAGATTAATACCTGAGCCTGTTGTGTGTAGATCATCATAAACCTGCAACCGGTCGAAATACTGCACATTGCCTTCAATGTTTTTTTCGCGATACATTGCCTGCTCGAAATATCTGATAAAAGGAACTCCGAGTGTGCCGCCTAGATAAAGTCGATCGCTAATATTTGCGCCAATCGAAAAGACCATTTCATTCATTGATCCCCAAGTGTTGATTTCCTTTTTTTGAAAAACACCACCTTGCTCTGCAATACCATAATATTGGTCATTATACCCCGGGATTGTGTCAATCATATATGTCCACCAGGCAGGATTAAGGTCATAAGTGTAATATCCATCATAATCCTGTTCAATTTCGTCTGAAGGTATTCCGTATGCCTGATCGGCAAAGTATGTTGATATTGAGTTTTTATCATTATTCCCCTGTATCACTGTTCTTGAATTAAAATTGTTAACTCTGTTGACGCCAAACCCAATCTGAAAATTCTTCAATATAGAACTGCTGCTTTGCCCTTCGGGCGGCATAACAATAACAAATCCGGCATTCCCAAGATTAAAATTGAATCTGTCATCCGAACCGGCAGTTCCGTTATAAGCGGTATTTGCATTGCTGAAATAAAATGAAGGAGTTATTGATAAATCCGATTTTTTAAATACTGCTATCCCCGCCGGATTAGAGCTGAGAGTTGAAAAATCGCCACCGAGTGCACCAAACGCTCCGGCCATTGAGTTATATCTTGCAGTACCCCCGAATTCAATTGTGGAATATCTTAAAGCATCCACATCACTCTGTGCTATTGCTCCTGAGAAAGCAAATATTATAACTTGTATTAACAAAACTATTTTCTTCATTCTTTCCTGTTTTTAAGTTATTATCTTCTTCCTCCATTAGACCTCGAACCACCGCCTGATCTTGAACCACCACCTGACCTGCTGCCACTACTACTTGATCTTGAAGGTGAAGAGTATGACTTGCTACTGCCTGATGACCTTGAGGGAGCTGAATAACTATGGCTTGAGCCTGACCTTGAAGGTGAGGAGTAGCTTTTTGTTGTCCTTTTTGGATGAGAATATGTATTTCTTGAGCTTCTCGAAGGTTGACTATAACTTTTTTGAGTTGTTGTTCTTGTAGGTCTTGAATAAGTATTATTGTTGCTGCGTCTCGTTGGCTTACTGTAACTATTGTTTGAGTTCGATTTAGGTTTAGTGTAAGTATGAGTGTTAGCAGGTCTTGAATTTCTACTGTTAGAAGACCCTGAGTTTGAAGAGTTAAAGTTCGACGGTTTGCTTATCCTTTTATTTGAGCTTGAACCGGATCTCACTTTTGCTGATGATCCCGTTGATTCAAAACTATTTCCAGGCCTGTATCTGCTTTGTGAACTTGAGTTATTCGCTGCAGGCTTTTTATATGTATATCTTGCCTTTGTGTTTGTACTTACAGGTTTTCCTGATCTGCCGGTAACTTCATTCTGAGGTTTTGTTCTGACCGTTGCCCCTGCACCTGATACTGCAGGTCGTCCTGTTGCTTTTCCATCAATACTGGAAACAGAAGAAGAACTTGACAGATTCACTTTGGTTTTATCTATTTTTGCCCTTGATGCAGTGTTGGTTGTTGTCCCTGAGATTGCCGGTCTGCCCGCACCTTTTCCATCCACACTTGCTGTGCCGGTTGTACTGGAACTGTTTGCCTTTGTGGGATCTATTGCTATTCTGCCTTTACCTCTATTATCGGATCCGGCTGATGAAACTCCGGCTATTGCAGGTCTGTGGGTTTCATAAGAGCTGGCATATCCGCTATAATTTGAACCTTTGCTGCCTCTTGAATAGCTGCCATTGGTATTACCACCGCGTGAAGGTCTGTGTCCGTATTGATATCCAGAGTAATAGTCATTATAATATGGGGTAGGATAGCCCCAGCCGCCTCCGTAATAACCATCCCAGTAGCCGTTCCAATAACCAGCATTGTATCCACACCAGTAGCTGTTATAGGGATAGTATGGATAATAATATGACGAATAATATGGATATCCATAATAAGGATAACCCCAGCCAAAGCTTAAAGAAAAAGACGGGCCATAGGAATAAGGGTTGTAAAAGCCATAATCAAACATACTAATCCTTGAGGCATAAGAATAATCGTAATAATCATCGGAGTAGCCTTCACCGTAATAATTATTTGTCACATAAGTTGTTCCACTGGAATCCTGATATGTTTCAGTTGTTGAATTGGCGGGTTGCGCTTCGGGGGTTTCATTGTACTCCACATAATCTCCCGGTTGGTAGTCTTCAAAATAATCATCGGTTGTATTATTGTCGGATGCCTGTTGAGACTGAACAACTTCCTGACTGGTCTTGTTTTTCTCCTGCTTTGGAGAATAGTAAACGTCATCGTAGTCTGCTGTTGATTTTGTTGATGAACATCCTGCGAGGATTAGAATTGATAATGCTAACGGTAAAAGATAAGTTTTCATTTTTATGCCCTCCTAAATTTTATTTAAGTATTTTTGCAGAGTTTTCGCAAATTTATTGATAAATATACAAATTTTATACCACAATTTAATATGGCTAAAGATTTTCCAACACGCACAGAGAATTATGCTCAATGGTACAACGACCTGGTTATTAAAGCTGACCTTGCCGAGAACTCGGCAGTACGTGGTTGTATGGTTATAAAACCCTATGGATACGCAATCTGGGAGAAAATGCAGGCTGCACTTGATAAGATGTTTAAGGACACTGGTCATGTAAATGCCTATTTTCCGCTTTTTATTCCCAAATCTTTTTTCAGTAAAGAAGCAGCTCATGTCAAAGGGTTTGCAAAAGAGTGTGCTGTCGTAACGCATTACAGACTTAAAAACTCACCTGACGGAAAGAGCGTGGTTGTTGACGAGGATGCCAAACTTGAGGAAGAGCTCATTGTAAGACCTACTTCGGAAACCATTATCTGGGATACATATAAACGATGGATACAATCATACAGGGATTTGCCTTTGCTGATTAATCAGTGGGCAAATGTGGTTCGTTGGGAAATGCGCACGCGTCTGTTTTTAAGGACTACTGAATTCCTTTGGCAAGAGGGTCATACGGCACACACAACAAAAGAAGAGGCTGTTGAAGAAACAGAAAAAATACTTAACATTTATGCTGATTTTGCTGAAAAATGGATGGCTTTACCGATACTCAAAGGAACAAAATCACCTAATGAAAGATTTGCAGGTGCTATCGAAACCTATTGCATTGAAGCTTTAATGCAGGATGGTAAAGCATTGCAAGCCGGCACTTCACATTTTCTCGGACAAAATTTTGCAAAAGCTTTTGATGTTAAATTCCTATCGAAAGAGAACAAACTTGAATATGTTTGGGCTACATCCTGGGGAGTGTCAACAAGGTTGATGGGTGCTCTGATCATGTCTCATTCCGATGACAACGGCCTTGTACTTCCTCCTATGCTTGCTCCTATTCAGGTTGTGATAGTGCCGATTTACAAAAAAGAAGAACAATTGCAACAAGTTTCGGAAGTAGCTGTTAAGATAAAAAAAAGTTTGGAGTCAAAAGGTATATCCGTCAAATATGATGACAGGGATACATTTAAACCTGGATGGAAATTTTCGGAATATGAGTTTAAAGGTGTTCCTATAAGGCTTGCTATAGGGCCAAGGGATATAGAAAATGGAACCATTGAGGTTGCAAGGCGTGATACTCTTGAGAAAGAGACACTCCAGGTTGCCGATATTGAAAATAAAATAGAAAATCTGCTTGTTCAGATTCAGGACAACCTTTACAAAAAGGCTCTCGCTTTTCGTGAAGATAATACTCATACGGTTAACTCGTGGGATGAATTTAAGGACATAATAGAAAACAAGGGCGGATTCGTTTTAGCCCATTGGGACGGAACATCTGAAACGGAAGAGATAATAAAGGAAGAAACAAAGGCGACAATCCGTACAATTCCTATGTATCCTAAACCTGAGGAGGGTAAATGTATTTACTCAGGAAAGCCGTCGAAAAGAAGAGTTGTCTTTGCAAAAGCATATTAGTTCAAAATTTTTCTTAATATTGCAGGATAATTGTAATTATAATGAAATTAGTAACTATCATTTCTTTTTTTGCTCTTTTGTCAATATTACCCACTCCCGCTATCGGGTCTAACATTGACAGCCTTGAGCAGGTTCTTTCACAATCGACAGGTGATGATAGATTTGAGCTACTAATAACTCTTTCAAAAAAATACTGGCATACAAATCCAGATAAATCAATCGAATATAGCAATGAAGCTTTGTCAATAGCAGAAAATGCAAATGACGGAGAAAAAAAAGCCAGAGCCTATAACAGAATAGGAAACGGATATTACTTTAAGAGTGAATATGAAAAGGCAATAAGCTATTATGAAAAATCACTAAAGTTAAGTGATGAAATAGATTACTATAAGGGAATTGCTCGTGCCTCAAACAATATGGGACTGATATATCAAATGTTGGGTGACTTTGAAAAAGGTATTGAATATTATTATATCTCACTAAAAAATGAAAATATAATTGGGGATAAATTCGGGATTACCAATTCATATAATAATCTTGCAAATGTCTATTACAGGCTGGAGGACTATAATAAAGCACTGGACTTGTATTTTAAAAACCTAAAAGTATTTATTGAGCTTGATGCTAAACGCGGCATCTTAAATTGCTATACAAATATTGGAAGTGTATATTCCGAAACGGGCGATTATGATAAAGCCGAAGAGTTTCTGATCAAAGCATATAATCTTAGCGTGGAGATTGAAAATGTTGATCTGCAGGCAGCTAACCTTAACAATCTGGGAAAAGTTTATTCTAAAAGAAAAGAGTATAAAAAAGCACTCAATTACTATTTTAAGGCACTGAAGATAATTAAGGATATTGACGATAAATGGTCTTTTGCCAATACTATGCAAAATATTGGGCTAATTTATTTTGATCAGGGTAAGTTAAACAGTGCTTTAAATAGTTTTCGAAAAGCACTGTCTGTTTCAAAGGAATATGGGTTAAAGAGCCTGACTATGTTGTTATATAATGATATTTCAGAGTATTATGAAAAGGTGGGTGATTTTAGGAATGCACTGAAATATCATAAGCTTTATTTTAAAGTTAATGATTCGATCTATAATGAGGAGACAAGAAGTAAGATAGCTGAGATAGAAAATAAATATCAGTTTCAGCATAAAGAGCAACAATTGAAGCTTTATGAAAAAGAAAATGAAGTACAAAGTCTTCAGATAAAGACCCAAAGGTATATTATTTATTCGGTAGCAAGTTTTAGTATCCTTATCCTTGTCCTTGTAATTTTGTTTTATTATCGCTCTCATATAAATAAAAAGGCAAGATTGATACTCGAAGATAAGAATACAAAAATTACCGAGCAAAAAATCCTTCTTGAAAAAGCAATTTCCGAATTAAGAGAGAGTGAAGAAAAGCAGAAGTCTCTGATATCAAATATTCTGGATGGAATTTTTATAATCCAAAATGGTCGTTTATTGTATGTCAATGATGCAGCTGAGCATATTTCAGGATATAGTTTCGATGATCTACAGGAACTTCAGTTTCAGGATTTAATCCATCCCGATGACAAGGAATTGGTTACAAGTAGTCATCGAAAAAGATTACGTGGCGAAAAAGTACCTAATTCATATCAGTTCAGGCTTATACATAAAAATGGCAATATTGTTAATGTACTAATTAGTGCCGGCACAATAAGCTATCACGGTCAAAAGGCAATTCTGGGAACACTGAAAGATATATCCAACCAAAAGAAATACGAAGATGCCCTGATACGGGAAAAAGAACAAGCAGAACAGGCAACACAATCCAAATCAATGTTTCTTGCCGGTATGAGCCACGAAATACGAAATCATCTTAACAGTATTATAGGGATAGCTGATGTTCTTAAAGAGACCGAACTAACTGATGAACAGATGGAGTATCTCAATATTATTGATGTCTCCGGAAATAACCTTTTGAATATTATTAATGAGATTCTTGATTTTTCAAAAATAGAAGCGGGGCAGGTGACTCTTGAAAATGAGGAGTTCTCAATATCAAAGGTCGTTAAGGATGTCATCTCGCTTCACGAAATTAATGCTAAGAAGGCAAACCTTTATTTGAAAGCAGATATATCAAAAGATATTAATGATAATATTATAGGCGACCCCGTTCGGGTATCGCAAGTTCTGATTAATCTTGTCAGCAATGCACTTAAGTTTACCGATAACGGGGGAATTACAATAAAAATAATTTCTGATCCTAAAGCAAACTTTAATAAATCAAAGAATGAGATTGCGCTGAAATTTATGGTAATTGATACAGGTATCGGAATCTCAAAAGACAGCCAGACCAAACTGTTTAAACCATTCTCCCAGACACATGCTGCCGTTGAACGCAAAAAGGGTGGCACAGGCCTTGGCCTTGTTATAAGTATGCATCTAGTGGATATGATGCAAGGAAAAATTGGAATTACTTCAGAGGTTGGAAAAGGATCAACCTTCTGGTTTACAGCTAAATTTAAAATATCGGGCAGGAAGATTGTACTAGATAAATCTGAGGCTAAGACAGCACACACAAAGGGTAAAATAAGAATATTACTTGTTGAAGATAATGTTCTTAATCAGCATCTTACAATGAGTATACTTACAAAGAACGGATACAAGACCGATGTTGCGGAAAATGGTAAAGTGGGACTCGACCTTTATAAGAAAAATATTTATGACGTGGTTTTGATGGATATTCAAATGCCTGTTATGGATGGAATCGAAGCTACAAGGATGATACGGAAATTTGAAAAGAGTGTTTCCGGTAAAGGAAGACGATCGAAAATAGTTGCAGTAACAGCTCATACAAAAGACGGTGAAAAACAGCAGCTTTTTGAAGCCGGAATGGACCTCTATCTCAGCAAACCTTTCAAAGCATCAGACCTTATTGGTTTGATTAAGAAAATAGAAAAGAGTTAATAAAAAAATGAAAGATAAACTTGAAGCCTTTGAGCACCTGCTAACAATTATGGACGAGCTCAGAGAAAAATGCCCTTGGGATAAAGTGCAGACTTTTGAAAGTTTGCGTTACCTTACAATAGAGGAGACTTACGAACTTTCCGAAGCAATTCTGGATAAGAAGATTGATGAAATCAAGAAAGAACTTGGTGATCTTATGTTGCATATTGTCTTCTATTCTAAGATCGGATCCGAAACCGGTGATTTTGATATTGCAGATGTCCTCAACTATATAAGCGATAAGCTGGTCTTTCGTCATCCTCATATATATGGGGATGTGGAGGCAAATGATGCTAAAACGGTTAAAGATAACTGGGAGAAAATCAAGTTGAACGAAAAGGGGCGCGAGTCTGTTTTGTCGGGTGTGCCGATGGCATTGCCTCCGTTAATTAAAGCTTACAGAATACAGGACAAGGTCAGTGGTGTTGGCTTTGATTGGGAAGAGCCTCATCAGGTTTGGGATAAGGTGATGGAGGAACTTGGGGAATTAAAAAAGGAGGTAGAAACATCATCCGATAAAGAGAAGATGGAGAATGAACTTGGCGACCTTATATTTGCAATTATCAACTATGCCAGATTCATAAATGTTAACCCTGAAGATGCTCTTGAGAAAACCAATCGTAAATTCATAAAACGATTTCAATATCTTGAATCTAAAGCAAAGGAGCTTGGGAAATCCCTAAAAGATATGACCCTCGCCGAAATGGATGTTTTTTGGGAAGAGGCTAAAATGAAAGAAGAGTGATATTTATTTGAATTAATCACTTTTGGGTTAGCCACGCCGCAGGTCAAGTAAAATGCTTGGGCATAAGGACTTTTTTTGTAAATCCCCACATAGTGAAAGTCTCCATGCCAAGCCTGTGTGTAAGCAAGACTCGTGCGATGCTTTCTATCTGTTAAGAAAAACGTAACACTGTTCAGGATTCCCGCCTCTTTGATTATTTAACAACAATTTTTTTAACTTTCCCGAAAGTTGCCGAGCCTATTTTAACTAGATAAATATCAGATTTTGCACCGGACATGTCAAAATTAAACTTATACTGCCCGTTGTTACCTCTTACTTTATTGTAAATAAGCATCCTTCCTGTAACATCGTGAACGGTTACGAATAACGGGTCATCAATAGCAGAGGTATTATAGTTCCCCGATTATGGAGCCGATAACAATACTGAAAATCATAATAAGGAAATCGGAAGTTTTTGCAGCCATATTAATTCCGAGGAAGAGTGTGAACAACCCGATAGCCTGAAACACGATACTTACAATGTTTTTTGGTAACCGCTAATGAATTATCAGTCCGGCTATGCTTCCGAGAATAACAGCTCCTGCATTTATCAGTGTTCCTTCCATTAAAACAGTTTTTTCTGATCTCTTGCTTTAAATTTACCAAGATGTTTATAAGCCAGCTCCGTAGCCTCCCTTCCCCGCGGTGTACGCATAAGGTAGCCTTCCTGTATCAGAAACGGCTCATAAACCTCCTCAATGGTCCCCGGGTCTTCACCTACGGCAGTGGCAATGGTTGTCAGTCCGACAGGCCCGCCTTTGAATTTTTCAATTATAGCCGAAAGTATTTTGTTATCCATCTCATCAAGGCCGTGCTTGTCAACATTAAGAGCCGAAAGTCCGTAATGTGAAATCTCCAGATTTATCCTTCCTGTTCCTTTAATCTGAGCAAAGTCGCGAATTCTGCGAAGCAACAAGTTTGCAATACGTGGCGTACCACGACTTCTTCTTGCAATCTCCATTGCAGCATCATCGTCCAGTTCAACTTTCAGTATCATAGCAGAACGTTTAACAATGCCTGTCAGCGTTGAAGTATCGTAGTACGACAGCCTTGAGTTTATCCCAAATCTTGATCTTAGAGGAGCAGTTAGTAATCCTGACCTTGTGGTTGCACCTATCAGTGTAAACGGTGCTAGTACTATCTGAACGCTTCTTGCATTCGGACCGCTTTCAATCATAATATCAATCTTGTAATCTTCCATTGCCGAATAGAGATATTCTTCGACTACGGGGCTGAGCCTGTGGATTTCATCAATAAACAGAACATCGTTTTCTTCGAGGTTTGTCAGAAGACCTGCAAGGTCACCGGGTTTGTCGAGGACAGGGCCTGAAGAAATTTTAATTCCCACATTCAACTCATTGGCTATAATATGTGAAAGTGTTGTTTTTCCAAGTCCCGGAGGGCCGTGCAGCAAAACGTGGTCAAGCGATTCTCCTCTTAGTTTGGCAGCCTCAACAAAGACTTTCAGGTTTTCAACAACCTTTTTCTGTCCCGCAAAATCATCAAAAGCGACAGGCCTCAAAACCTTTTCAATCTCCTTCTCCGTGTTTGTCAAATAATTGCCGGTAGCATCCAGATTTTCATTCATCAGTTATCAGTATTCTGTTTTACCGGCAAAAATAGACAAAATTCAGATTGTTTTTTGATAAATATTAGATTTTACCTGACCCTGACTCTCTCCTCACAACCCTTCGTTAAAACTACAGATGTTGAGAAAGGAGAGAGAAGAAGCTGTCGCACAGGCCGCCTTAACCCTAAACTTATTCCCATATCGGCTTCTTTGACTGACTCACCCCTTAATCCCCTCTCTACCAGGGCAGAGAGGGGAAACTACAGCACGTCCCGGTTAAGCAGTTTTTTAAATTAAAAAACTGTTAATCATTTTATACTTTTGTTTTTGATTTGCACTGCTG
>Ga0256913_10000474_pt1 | contig 20788 bp, 17 predicted proteins | sample Axial_MatmetaG_FD_185970 | JGI IMG/M metagenome (GOLD analysis project Ga0256913, IMG submission 185970) | Deep-sea worm associated microbial mat communities from Axial Seamount, Juan de Fuca Ridge, Pacific Ocean - Axial_Mat | ecosystem: Environmental > Aquatic > Marine > Oceanic > Microbial... | reverse complement strand
AATAAATATATGCCCGGTTGGGAGAAACAAAATTCAAAATTAAAAGAAATATTTAAAATTCCAAATTCTCAAATTTATCGTGCACATCAATTAGCAAAAGAAGAATTAATCGATTTTATAAATCAAAAAAATATTGTTGATACTACACTTAAAAAAAATGTATTAACTATAGGTTTTGCAAGAAGATTTATCCAATATAAAGATGCAGAATTAATATTTGAAAATTTAGAAGAATTAAAAAAATTAGGAGGAAAAGTACAATTTATTTTTGCAGGAAAATCTCATAAAAATGATCCCTGGGGAAAAAATATAATGAAAGATATTATTGATAATGCAAATGACTTAAAAGAGCATATTCAAATTGCTTTTTTAGAAAATTATGATATTGAAATTGCTAAAAAATTAGTTGCAGGTTGTGATTTATGGTTAAATACTCCAATCCCGCCTAGTGAAGCATCAGGAACTTCAGGAATGAAAGCAGTAGTAAATGGTTGTCTACATTTTTCAAGAGTTGATGGTTGGGCAATAGAAAGTTTTGAAAGAAATGGTGGGGGATTTCCAATAGCAGAATATGAAGATTTTATCCGAACATTAGAATTTAAAATAATTCCAATGTATTATTCAGAAAATAAAACTTCTTGGGTTGAAGAGATGAAATTAAGTATTGGTAATTCTGCAACATATTTTAATACTCATAGGATGGCAAAAGAATATATTTCTAAAGCATATAAAATAAAATATTAAAAAAATTTATCAAGTGTATTTATATTTTTAATTGTGCTTAAACTTTTACTAACACTTTCTTCACTAAAATCCCTTTTAGTTAAAATCTCTAAAATTTTATCTTTATTTATTTGATTAAATTCTAAATTGTTATTATCTTTAATTACTGGCATCTTTTTAAATGTATTAAATATTTCAACCCACGAATAATCAAAATAACTATACCAATCTAAAACTTTAAATAAATCATTAAATCTATCCCTATACTCTTTTACTATTTTCAAAGCTTTTTTAGGACCAATACCTTTTACTCCGCCCGGATTGAAATCAGTCCCACAAAGTATTGCTATAACGATTAATTCGTCTTCGTTAATCAATAATCGTTTTAAATTCTTTTCTAAATCATAAAATTCAATAGGGACATCTTTATAAAATGAAGTTCCGGGTATTTTTCTTTTATTTGAAATTGATAAATTTCTAATTAAATGTTTTGCTCCAAATAATAATGAATCAAAATCTTGTGAACTTGAAGCAAATATTTCATTATTTTTTGTAAAATATGCGGCTTGAGCTTCACCCTCACTTGGAGCATTTACAATCGGAAATCCAAATGCAGTAATTAATTCTTTTGATTCTGAAATAATTTCTGGGGTTAATTTAGAAGTCCCTTTTGCAAATTTAGCGGCATCTTCAGTATTTCCTAATTCTAAAGCTTCTCTATATTTCTTCTCAGCTTCTTGTTTTTTTTTAAGTCTAAATTCCCTTTCTTTTTCTTTTAATTTCGGTGCAATCCCATCAAAAACAAAAATTGCCTTTATATTATTTTTTTTAAAATAAACACAACGATAAAATAAACCTTTTAAATGAGATGTAATATTCCCTGCAGAATCAGTTAAAGGATTTCCATCACTTTGTCTAATACTAGATAAGAACTGGTAAATCATATTAAAACTATCTATTGCAATCTTTTTATTTGAAATTGAAGACAAACTAATTTCATCAAATTCAAAAATGTCCTTTATTTGAACACCCATAATAAAAGTTTATCTTATTCATATATAAACATTTTCATAATATCTACTGTTACTCTAAAGAGGTAATAAAAAATATTATAAAAGAAGTAAATTTGGAAATTATTATGGAAGATTTTAAGGAACAAGTTAAGAAAAGTTTTTTAGCGTGTAAAGCCGATATTAATACTATTGATCTTGAAAATCAAAATTTAAAAGAAAAAATTTCTAATTTAGAAAATAAAAATCAAAATCTAGAAAAAAATTTAAATAATACTAATTCTAAACTTATTGAATTAACTGCACAAATAAAAGGTTTTGAAATAGCTTTAAATTATATAAAAGATATTAATTCTAAAGTTCAACAAGAAAATATTAAAGAAAAGAAAAATAAAATAATTACTAAAGCAATTCCCGAAACTAAAGATCAATATGAAGCATTACTAGCATTTAAAGCTAAAGCAAATAAAAGAGAAATATTAAAACAAAAAATACTTGCAATGATTGGAGAAACTGGATTAAATCTCTCTGAATTAAAATTTTTATTTGTAGAACATTATAAATATTGTTCAAAAGCAACATTTTATAATTATTTAAAAGAATTGGAATATGAAAAACAAGTAATAACAAAAAAAGAACAACATAAGAATTTTATTTATTTGTTAAATTCTATAAATAATCAAATTTAATTTTTAAAAAAATAATTATACTCAACAATTTCTTCGAAATTCTTGGTACCGAAGGTTTGAAAAATCCCTTAAAGACTCTAGCGGGATACTCAACAATTTCTTTGAAATTCTTGGTACCGAAGGTTTGAAAAATCCCTTAAAGACTCTAGCGGGATACTCAACAATTTCTTCGAAATTCTTGGTACCGAAGGTTTGAAAAATCCCTTAAAGACTCTAGCGGGATTTGAACCCGCATAACTAGGGCCGAAACCTAGAACACTAATCCAGATTATGCTATAGAGCCGTATATATTATGTATATGAAAATGAATTTATAAAATTTACTTTTAATATGTATTTATTTTAAAGTAGTAAACTTTATAAATTTTTAGATATTATATAAAATTATAATGGATTATAATATTAAAAAAGAATTAAATAAAATTAGAACTGGTTTTCTAAAAGTTAAAAAAGAAATTAAGGATTTAAAAAAAGAGAAAAAATTACTTGAAAAAATTTCAAATAAAGAAAATTTGGATATTGATAGATTAAAAAAAGAAATTGAGTTCTTAAAAAAAGTTATTTATAATATACAAACAAGTAATGAAGTTATCATTAAAGAGGAAAAAAAAGAAATAATTGGGAATAGGGTTTCTTTAAAAGTACATTATTCTTCTTGTCCTTTTGCTAAAAAAATTAGTCCAGAACATATGGTTCTTTTTCCAACCCTTAAAGAAGCTAAAAAAAAAGGATATTCTGAATGTATTTGTATAACTCAAAAAAATTAATTAAATAATTCATCAAAATCTTTTACTAACATTGAAACATAATATCTTGGATGACCTTTATTTATTAGAGCTCTTTGTATAGAATCATTTCCAACACCTTTTTCTTTTAATGACCTTATTAATCCAATTAATTGATCTTCATAGGTCTTCATATAATGTATATGATCATTAATTGAATGTTGTTCTGGAACTAAAATATCAAATTTAACTTTCAAATCACTTATTTTATCATTTAAATCTAAAATTTCATCTTGAATATTTGTTTGAAATTTAGTTACACTATTTAAAACATTCCCTGCTTCATTATTAATAAATGAAATTTTAGTCATATTCTTATCTATTTCTTCAACTTTTAACTTAAATATAGTATTGATTTCTTTAATTAAATCTTCAACTTCATCAATAACAACCCCTTTAAAAGAAGAAAAACTTGAATCATAATCTAAAAATCTTTTATTAAATTGTTTTTCTAAAGTCATTAAACGAGTTTCAATTTTTTCTTGGGAAAGTTTTTCTTTTTCAATTAAATTTTCATATAAATCTTTTTCTGTTGATTCTAATGATTCAATTTTCTTAATTACTGTTAATTCTTTTGATTTTATTTCTTCACTAATTAAATTAATTTCTTTTAAATTTGAATCAAATTTCTCTTTAAATAAAAGAGAATTTTCTTCAATTAATTTTTCTTTGAAAAAATTTAGATTTTGTTTATTTATTTCTTCTAATTGAGCTATTTTTTCATTAAAAGTTAATCTAAAACTATTTTCATTTTTTTCAAAAGTTGATTTTTCCAAATCAATTATTCCTTTAATATTCTTGGCCAAACTATTTGAATAATCATTTAACTCTAATTCTTTAGCTTTGACTAAATTTTCAAAATCTGCAATAAATAAATCTTTATTTTGATTAAATTTAGTATCTTCAACTTTTAAATTATTTAAACTTTCAGAAATTTTATTAAAATTTTCTTCTGTAGTTTTAATTACATTATTTTTAATTTTATCAAATTCAATTTTGGAATTTTTAAATCTTTCTTCAAAAGCAGATATATGTTCTGCATATCCTTCTTCAAATTGCTTTTTAGTTAAAAAAAATTTTTCTTCAATTTTCTCAGATAAATCTTTTTGATTTTCTTTTACTTCTGTAGCTAAACGAACTTTAAAATCATTATTTTCTAACCTTATTTTAGCAAAATCATTTAAAATATTTGTTTTTATTTCTTTATTTTTCTTATCAAGTAAATTTTCTAATTCCGTTTTGAAATTTTTAATTTCAATATTATTTTCATCAGAAAGTTTATTAAATTTATCAATTATTTCATTTATTTTTTCTACTACAAACTCTCTTTCAATTTCTTTTTGTTTAGTTATTTCTTCAGAAAAAGAAACTAAATTAGAATCTAATTTATTTATTTCCTTGTAAACAGAATCATTTAATTCTTTAATAAATTCTTTTTTTTCATTAGCAAATATTTTTTGATCATTTTTTAATAAATTTAATTCAACATCTAAATTTTTAATATATTCTTTAATTTTATTCAATAAATCCTTTTTAAAAATTTCAATACTCTCTTTATTTTGTAATTCCTTTTTATCTATTTCTTCACTTTTTTTATTAAAATGTTTTATTAAATCTTTTTGTTTAGTTTTTAATATTAAAAGCTCTTTATTTAATTCACCAATATAATCTTGAATATTTATCAGTAAATCTTTTTTCATTTTCTTGAAATCGGATTGTGAAATTTTACTCATATCATTAAATTTTTTAATATTATCTTTAAATTCTGATTCAACTTTATTTTTGAGATTTATAAATTTATTTTCAAAATCTTTAAACTGAGATTTCTTTTTTTCATTAAAATCTAAAATTTCTTGATCAAATATTTGATTAGTAATATTTTTTTCTTTTGAAAATTTTTTTTTTATATCATCAATAAATATTTTTGTTTTTTGATCTAATTTTTTAATAATAATATTAAACTCATCATTAAGTTTATTTGAATAATTTAATTCTTTATTTGAAACCTCTTCAAGTGCTTGATTAAACTTATCAACTATAGTTGAATTATCTTTTTCTATTTTAGAATTCAATACTTCAATTTTATTTTTTAAATTTGATTTTAAATTTGAAAAATTTCTACTTAATTTTTTTGAAATTTCTTCTTGCTCTTCTAATTTCTTATTTAACAGAATATTATTTCCCAATTCTTTTTTTAATTTTAAGGAATAAACTTTATTTTTTTTATCTATCAATTTATAAACTTCCTCTTCAAAAGTTTCAAAAAGTTCAGTTATTTTCTTATTTTGGAATTTTTTTAAATCTTTTTTTAAATTAGAATTAGATTGTATTGCTTCAAATAATTTAACTTCCATATTAGAAAAATATTTTTTAAAATCTTTATTTGTTTTTTTATTTTTATTTTCAAACTCAGATTTAATTTTTTCAATTTCTAATTCAAGCAATGAATTAAATTCTTTCAATATTTCTTTTTTAGTTGATTTAAGATTAAATTTATTTAAAATCGGCAGAAATTCATTTAAAATCTCATCTTTAATTTCAATTAAAAAATTATTTTTATCATATTTTTTAGATTCATGAACTTTAATTTTTTTTGAAAGATCTCTAACATCATTAGTTAATTTTTCTTTTACAGCTTTAACAGTTTCAACTTTTTTATTTAACTCTGAAACTAAATCTAAACTTTTTTCAAGAATATTAACATGATTTTCTTCATTCGGTGTTATTTTTCTATCTTTATTAGATGGTTGTTTTTTTATAATTTTTTTTTTTGAAATTAAATTATCTTTTTTAATAACTTTTCCCATAATTAAACCTAATTTTAATCTCTTTTATAATTTCTTAATTATTATTAAATGATAAATCTTAAAGAAATTAAAGAATAAAATAAATTAAATTTAAATAATAAAACTACTGAAAATTTAACTGAAAATTAAATTTAAATAATTTTAAAAATAAAGTTAATTTAATATTAAAAATATAATATTAATTTAAATATAATAAAGATAATAAAATTATTGCAACTCCAAAAAATATTGTGAAACACCTAGTTAAAAAAAACATTGAATTTCTATTTGTATTATCAACTTTAAAAATAAAAACTTCAGATAATTTTAATTTATCAGTATAATATAAAATTAAATTATAAAAATAATATGATAATTTCTTATTAAAAATAATAAAAACTAAACCTAAAAAATTATATCCTATAAATAAACCAAATAATGCCATAAATCTATTTAAAATTTAATTATTTAAAAAGTTTACTTTTTAATAAATAGTAATAAAATAAATATTAAAAATTACTTTTTAATATTTTTTTGAATATATTCAAAAGCTGAATATCCTGCAATTGAACCTTGAGATGCCCCCACAATTCCCTGTTTCCAAGGCATATCTGTAACATCTCCTGCTGCAAAAACTCCTGGTTCTGAAGTTAAAGACATTTTATCAATAATTATTTCTCCCTTTTTATTAAATTTTATATTCAAATTTTTAGTTAATTCTGTTTGAGGCAACATTCCAATAGCAATAAATACTCCATCTAAATTTATTTTATTTGAATTATTAATTTCTTTATCTGAAATTAAATTAGTAACTTTCATTTTATTTCCTTGAATTTCTTTAATATTTATCCCTTCAATAATTTCAATTTTAGGATTTGATTTTATTCTTTCTGCATTTATTGGTTCTGCTTTTAAATAAGTCCTAATAAACATATATACTTTTTTAGAATTTTGTGCTAAAACCATAGCTTCTTTTGCAGCACTATCTGAACCTCCAATTATTCCAACTACTTTATCTTTAAAAAAACCACTGTCACAAGTAGCACAATATGAAACTCCTTTACCTTGATATTCTTTTTCTCCAGGAATATTTAAATGTCTATGCTCAGTTCCAGTTGCAAGAATAATTGTTTTAGCATTAAAATCTTTTCCAGAATATGTAGTTTTTATTTTAAAAGTATTATTCTTCTCTTTTAATATTTCATTAACTTCATCATCAAATATCTCTACATTATTAGCTAAAACATGTTTTTCTAAATTTGTTGCTAATTCTTGGCCTGTTAAAGAAATAAAACCTGGATAATTTTCAACCAAATGAGTTGTAGTAATTAACCCTCCTCTTAATTTAGTAATAACAATAGTTTTAAGATTAAATCTACTAGCATAAATTGCAGCTGAATACCCTCCAAAACCTCCTCCGACAATAACAACATCATAATTATTTTCTTCCATAAAAATAAATTAAATAAGAGTTATTAATAAATATTTGTTTAAGAGTAATTTAAATTTATTTAATTCACATTGTTAAAAATAAATATTCAGATTATAATAATCATAAAAATTTTTAAATTTTTAAATATTTAAATAAATATTTTTAATTTCGGATTATTTCTTCTTTTTCTTTTGAGAGATCAATAATAATACTTGATTTCCCAGATAAAATACTATCATCAGAAATAATATAATCTACTTTATTTAATATTTCTTTATTAATTTCAGAAATTTTTATTGCTGAAGGTTGACCACTTAAATTAACTGATGTAGTAATAAATGGAACTTTAGCCTTGGAAATTATTTCATAAAACCAACAGTTAGGAATTCTAATTCCTATTGTTTTAAAATTATTTGTTGCTAACATACTTATATTTACAGTATTTTTTAAATTTAAAATAAATGAATATTGACCAGGCAATTTCTGATTAATGATTTTTTTAGTATTATCATTAATAAAAGTATTCTTTAAAATCCAGTTAATATTTGGTGCAATTACTAAAAGAAATTTGTTTCTTCTTTTTTTAATAATATTAATCTTATTAACATAATTATTATTTAAAGCATTAACCCCCAAACCATATACTGTATCAGTAGGATATATGAAAACTTTTCCAAGTAAGATCTCATTAATATAAAACTCCTCATTTTTAAGAATATCTTCTTTTGATAAAATTTTCATTTTAAATAAATTAAAGAAATAAATTAATCTTCTTTCATTAAATAAATTTTCTCAAAACTTAAAACTTTTTTTTCAACTTCAAGATAGTCTTCATCAGAGATTATATCCTTAATCATTAGATTTTCTATTTTATGAATATTTTTTTTAATTAAATTTAAATCTTCTTTTAAAATTATTAAAGATATTGATTTTACTTCTTTTAAAATGAAATTTAAAAAATTTTCTTTTATTGAACTTTCAAATTTTGATAAATTAATGAATAATTTTTTATTTTTAAAATCTTCTTCATTTAATAAAAAAAATTCATTTGCACTATTTATTAAATAATAATCAATTTTTGTTCCATCTTTAACTAATTCTAATGGCATAATATATTTTAAATTTGAATTCCCAAGTTCAGATTCGTTTGTTGTTAAGTAAAATATTTCTCCTTCAGTTACCATGGATAAAGTATTTGAATCCACAAAATATTTTTTCGAATTAATATTTGGGACTGTTAGTATATTGGTTGCTAAAATTTTTTCATATTTTTTTATTTGATCATTATTTGAAATTAAATTTGTTTTTTGTGGTTCAATATCTACTTTTAAAATATCTTCATACTTATTTTTTTCATTAGTATTTGAAATAATAGTTTCATCAAAAAAATTATTATTTAAAGTATTCCTGAGGTTATTCTCATTGTCTCCATTATAATTATTCTGATTATTATTATAATTATTATTTCCATTAATACTATTTGTAAAATCTAAATTATTTTCATTTTGATTTTTAAAATGATTATAATCTTCAGAAATAGAATTATTTGAATTATTATTGTTTGAGTTATTATTATTACTATGTCCTAAATCAAGATTTATTTGATTATCTAAATTATTTATAGATTCTTTTTCTTCTTTAATCTCATTTTTAATCTGATTTAAATTTGGAATTTCTTTCTCTTTATTATTCTGTTTATTTATTGTTTTTTCCATTAAAAAAGTTAAAGCATTTTTCTTTTTTCCAGAACTGTCGTATAGTGAAACATCATTTATTGAAGAACTTTTTAAATCTGAGTTATTTAAATTAGAATTATTTATTGTTGAATCTTTAGAAGAAAGTAAACTTTCAGTTAAATTACTAACGTTAGAATTAAACTCATTTCCAATATTTTCTTTATTTCTTGGTGGTGTTGATAGATCAATATTTTTTAATTTTTCTAAATAAGCATCTTCAATTTTATTTTCAGAAGCAATAATATTATTAAATGGATTTAATTCTTTACTTGAATTACTTTCAGAACCAATAGAAACATTTTCTCTATCAAAATCACATTCCAAAGATTTTCCTATTTCATTATTAAGATAAATTATATCTATATCTAAATCAACAGCTAAAAAATCTAATGCTTGTGTATAAAAATTTACAGTAAAAATTATACCGTCAATATTTTCTAGAATTGTTAAATTCTCTAATAATTCTTTCACTTCATTTGAATTTTGAATTATCATATATTTTGGATTTGGATAATCTTCATCTAAATTATCTCTAAAATTTATTGTAGTAATTTTATTATAATTTTTACTTGATTTATTGATTATAAATCCATTTTCAGATTTAGTATTAAGTTCATTATCTAAAAGAGAAACATTTAAAATCTTAACTTTTCCTTTTGAATTTAAATAAATTTCAATTAATGCATCATTAATATTTTTTGTCAAATTATTTATAGTTACTAATTCCTCATTAGATAAAATTTTATCTTTTGAATTAATTTCTTTTTCAACTATTTTTGTATGATCTCTAATTAGAGCATGGGTTTGTTTATTTTTATAAAAATTAAAATCATCGCCTATTGAATAATAAAATTCACCCCCTAATTCATAATCTATTGGAATATTATAAGGAAAACCAAAACTTGAATATAATTGTAAAATATTATTATCTTTTTTTAAAATAACTTTTTTATGAATTTCTTCAGATTCATAAATTTCAATTTGAAAATTATCAATTCGTGATAATCTATAAATATTAATTTTATTAAATAAATATTCCTCAATTAAATGTCTAATATTATTTATAATTCCTCCTTTTTCAATATAATATTTAGAAATTGAGAAATTTTCCGTCCTAAGAGTTACTGTTAAATTTGAATTAGAAATAGAATTCATAAAATTAAAATCCTTTAGTTTTACATCCATCATATTTTCAGAAAGCTTAGTTAAACTATCTTGGATTTTAGAATATAAATCATTTTGTAATTTAATCTCAAATACTTTATCTGTTTTACATTGTGTAATTAAATTAAAATAATCTTTTGGATTAATCTCTTTTAATCTCTGAAATAAATTCATAATATCAGGACTTTCAAAAGAATTAAGTAATATGTCTTTTGTTATTATTATTTTTTTAATATTTGAAAATTGTTTATTTAAATTATAATAAATAATTGAATTTTCATTTCCAATAATTTGAAATTTGGTTTCCATATACTAGATTCATTTTTTCTTTTTTTTAAATTTTTGTTTTAACTTGGAGTTAAAATATTCTTCAAAAAATAATATTATAAATGCTAAAGTTAAATATAAGTCTGCAAAATTAAAAATAAATAAATATTTCAAAGAAATAAAGTCTCTAACATAACCAAAAACAATTCGATCATATAAATTACCTAAAATCCCAACAATACCTAAAATATAACTATATAAATATAAATTATGGGATAATTTATAATTCTTTGAAATTGACAGATCCTTAATTTTTGAAAAATTATAGATTAAAATGATTATAATTAAGAAAGAAAGAAAAATTATTAAATTATTATAAATTTTTATATTTGAAAATATTCCAAAAGAAGAACCAAAATTTTTTGAATATCTTATTGAAATAAAAAAATTCTGAAATAAAACTATATTTGTAAATAAATATTTACTGAGAATATCTATTAAGAATAATATTAAAGATATTATTAATAAGAATATTACTGAGATTAATGATAATGAAGGTTTTAAAGAAGTATTTGATTTAATAAAGTCTGATTTAAACTCTGTTTTGAAGTCTAAATTTGACTCGATTTTTTTTTTAATTTTAGTTTGTTTGGTTTTTTTAAATTCAATCATTACTAAAAACATTTAAATACTTATTTATAAATAATTACTTTAATGAGTAATTTTAGAAATATGAATAAAAAAATTAAAAAATCTCGAAAATTTAAAACTTATAATAAAAATAAAAAATCTTCAATTCAAGTTTCTATGTCTTGGTTATTTATGATTATAATTGGAACTTTCTTTATTATTTTAGGTTATAATGTTATTTCTAAGTATAAAATGATTGAAGAACAAAAATCAGATATAAAATTAAAATATACATTAAGAACTATTTTTAACAATATTGGAAGAACTGCTGGAATTGAAGAGAATAAATTAAATAGAATTAATCCTAATAGTGAAAATATGTTTCAACATATGAAAATTGAAGTTGAGTGTTATGATGGGATGCCCTTATTATTGAGGGATGGGTTGGTTTTTACAAAGAATAATGAATTTATAAAGAATTATCCTATTTTTATGACTAATTTAGAACAAGGTAAAAGTGGTGCTAATTATATTGCAGTTGAAAGTTTTAAAATGCCTTTTAAAATTACAAATTTACTTGCATTAATTTCTAAAAAAAATTTTATTATTTTTGATAAAAATTCTAAAATCTCCGAAAAATTAGTTTCTAGTTTTAAAAAAGGTTCATATTCTGAATTAAATTATATTGTTAAAGATTTTACTTTACTTGATGAAACTTTTGTTTCAGAAATAAATTCTAGAAATTTTAATAGTGTTATTTTTGTTTCTGATCCTGGGATTAATTTTGGTGATTCAAGTAATCCTTTAACTTTAAAAAAATTTAATTCTGAAACATATAGACTTGAAGTTAATATGTCTGATAAAAAATTTGGTGAATTAAAATATATTGATAAAGATTCTAATGAGTTTAAGTTTAATTATATAGATTTTGATGAATCTTTAACTTTAGTTAGGATGGGTGTTTTTTCAAGGCCTTCAACTTATAATTGTTCATATAATTTAATTATAAATTCGATACCACCAATATATTCTTTTTATATTAATAAAACTAACTATCTTGAAAATTTAACTGGGACTAAAAAACTTTGTTCATCAACACTTTCAAATATTGAAGAAAAAATTACATATCAACAAATATCCAAAAGTTTAAATACTACTAAAAATATTATTTTATCAGAAAGATTTAATGATTTAATAAATGTAACTAAAGCTCTAACTTATACTGATTATCTTGAAAAAGAAGAAGTTGAAAGATATTCTTGTGTTTATATTTATTGAATTTTTACATATAATATCTAATAAAAAATATAAATTAAATGATGAAATTGATTTATTAAAATAAATATAGTGAAAATGGATAGAAATAAAACTTTAACAGATATTAATGAAGATTTTGAAGATTTTTTTGAAATTATTAAAAATGATAAAAAATATAATGAAAAAAATATTAGGATAGCTTTTGAATTTGCAAAAAAAGCCCATGCTTTTCAAAGAAGAAAAAATGGTATTCCATTTATTTCTCATCCATTAGAAGTTTCTAAAATTGTTTATTCTTTAGGTTTAGATGAAGCTTCAATTATAGCATCACTTCTTCATGATGTTGTTGAAGATACAAAATATTCAATAAAAGACATAAATAAAGAATTTACTAAGGAAGTAAGTTTAATTGTTGAAGGTTTAACAAAAATTGATGTTTTTGATAAAAATGAAAAATATAAAGAAAAAAATATTGAAACATTGAGAAAGATTTTATTAGCAAGTGCTAAAGATATTAGAATTTTAATTATTAAATTAAGTGATAGATTACATAATATGAGAACTTTACATAATTTGAAACCTGAAAAAATTAATGAAATTGCAAAAGAAACATTATTAATTTATGCCCCAATAGCACAAAAAATAGGAATTTATTCTTTAAAATGGGAACTTGAAGATTTATCTTTTAAATATCTAAATCCTGAAATGTATCAATTTATTAAAAAAAAATTAAATTTAAAAAGAGAAGATAGAGAAAATATTGTTTTATCTGCTGTTAATGAATTAAAAGAATTCTTGAAAGATAAATTTGAGAATAGTGAAAATATTATTCTTTTAGGAAGACCTAAAAACTTTTATAGTATTTATAAAAAAATTAAGGATAAAGCTAAGGATTTTGAAGATATTTTTGATTTATATGCAATTAGAATTATTACCAAAAATATTGGTGATTGTTATACTATTTTAGGATTACTTCATGAATCATTTCAATCATTTCCAAATAAATTGAAAGATTATATTGCTAATCCCAAATCTAATGGGTATCAATCTATTCATACAGTTATTTTCTCAAGGGCTATTAAAAATCCTGTTGAAATTCAAATAAGAACTGAAGATATGCATAAATTGGCTGAGTTTGGAGTTGCTGCACATTGGAAATATAAACATCTAAAAGAAGATAAAAAATTTGAGAAAAAAATCTCTTGGTTAAGGGAAGTTTTACAATGGGAAAAAGAAAATAAAGATAGTCAAGAATTTTTAAAATTATTAAAATTTGATTTTTTTGATAATGAAATTTTTGTATTTACTCCAAAAAATGATATTATAAGTTTACCTGAAAATGCTTCAGTTTTAGATTTTGCTTATGCAGTTCATACTGGGATTGGAGATAAAACATATAAGGGAAAAGTTAATGGAATTACATCTACAATAGATAAAGTTTTGAAGAGTGGAGATATTGTTGAAATTATTACTCAAAAGAATGTAAGGCCTCATGAAAAATGGTTAAATTTTGTTAAAACTTCTAAAGCCAGATCTAAGATTAGGGATGCAGTTCATTTAAAACATAGTGGAAAATTCAATAATTCTAAAAATGATGAGAATATACCATTTGAAAAACTAAAAACCAAAATTAATAGATTAGAGGAATTTAAAAAAGTTAGAAAATGTGGGGGTTGTAATTTTAAGTATGGCGATCAAATAGTTGGAGTTTATACTAAAAAAGGTGAAGGTGTTATACATAATGCTAAATGTGAAAATGCTAAATTTACTTTAAATAAAAAAATTCCACTTACTTGGAAAACAGAAACAAATAAACAAATTACTTTAACTTTAGTTTTAAAAGATAGATTTGGAATTTTAATTGATATATTAAATGTAGTTTCGGAATTTAATATTAGAATTTCAAAATTAAATTCAAAAGTTAATAAAGATGGAAGTGTTAATATGACTTTAAAAATTTTAGAGTTTCCTAAATTAAATAAATTTGTTGAAAAACTTAAAAAAATTGATTCTGTTGAAAATATTAAAACTAATAAAAATATCTTTGATTTCTAATTTGAAAATTTTTAATCTATTAAATTATTAAAAAATAATAAAAATTTAGATTTATTAAAAAGTATAAAAACACAAATATTAAATAGTTTAATTTTTTAATATTATTGTGGTGAAGAAAAATAGAAGAGAATAATTATGATAATAAAACACCTTTTATTGAAAAACTTGAAGAACAAATTGAAATTATTGATAAGGAATTAATTTTATTAATTAAAAGAAGATTACAAACTAGTAAAAAAATTGTAATGTATAAAAAACAAAATGGTTTTACTGAATTAAATTTAGATTATAATAAGATTATATTTAGAAGAGTTAAAAATGCGATTGAGATGAATTTAAAAGAAGGATTTATTAGAGAAATTTTTGAATTGATTATAGAAGAAACTGAAAAAGAAAATATAAATAATTTTAAAAAATAATTACAAGTATTTATAAAAAGAAAATTCTATTTTATTTTATGACTATTGAAAGTATTATAATAACTTTAAGTTATTTTGGAATTTTGCTATTAATGACATCAAATGGAATTGTTTCTTTTCCTTCAAGTCAAATATTATATATTATTTGTGGATATTTTATCTATATTGGTGATTTAAGTTTAAGTTTAGTTTTAATTTCGGGTGTTATTGGAAATACTATTGGTAATTATATTTTATATGAAATTTCAAGACAAAAAGGTTTAAAATATCTATTAAAGTTTAAATTTTTTCCAGAAAAAGAAATTAAAAAGATTCAAATTGTTTTTAATAAAAAAGGAGCTTGGTTTTTATTTATTGGAAAATTACTTCCTGCAATTAAAGTTCTAGTTCCAATTCCGGCAGGATTTTCTAAAATGAATAGATTTCTTTTCAATATTATTATTTTTATTTCATCATTAATTTGGGCTCTAATATTTATTTATATTGGATATTTTTTTGGTAAATCTAGTAATGTTTTTGGTTCTTTTGCAATTATTTTACTCATATTTACTTTTATTCTAATTAGTATTTTTTATAAATTTATGAATTCTAAAGAAATTTTAAACGAAATTAAAAATCAATAAAATCTTGTTTTGCTTTTACAACAAAATATAAAGAAACAAATGCAAATAAAATTAATATATTTGTATAAAAAGTTACATATTGTAAAATCTTAAATGGCCTATATATTGTTTCAAATCTTACCATATAATATACAAAATAACAAACTAAAAAAACCACTACTAGTAAAAATGTTGTTACAATAGATTTTAAAATTGCATTTAAATATCTCTTATCCCAGATATCACTGTCCATATATTTATTATACTCTTACCTTTTATAAATTTTTTTTATTATTTTAAAATTAAAACTTTTAATTAATTTTTAAAATGTAAATATTTTAAAAAATATTTATTCATCCCTTTATGTTTGTAAAAACTTTTATAAAATTAAAAGAAATATTTTATTTATGAAGATATTAGTTGTTACCGGCGGAGTTTTATCTGGTCTTGGAAAAGGTGTTGCAGGAGCATCTTTAGGTTTTTTATTAAATGACGAGTTTAAAATTGTTCCAGTTAAATTAGATGGATATTTGAATTCAGATCCTGGAACTATGAACCCAACAGAACATGGGGAAGTTTTTGTTTTAGATGATGGTTCTGAAGTTGACATGGATTTTGGACATTATGAAAGATTTTTAAATGATACTTCTAGTTCTGAACAAAGTATTACTATGGGAAAAATCTATTATGAGATTTGGAAAAGAGAACGAGAAGGTAAGTATTTAGGTAAAACTGTCCAATTAATTCCCCATGTTACAAATTTAATTAAGGAAAAAATTTTAGATATTGGTAAGAAAAAAAATGCTGATATTTTATTAGTTGAAGTTGGAGGTACAATCGGAGATTTAGAAACAGAATTGTTTGTTGAAGCTTTAAGACAATTAAAATCAGATTTAAATAATAAAAATGATATTGTTTTTGTTCATTTGACTTATGTTCCAATCCCTTATGGTGTTAAAGAACAAAAAACTAAACCTACACAACAAAGTGTTAAATTATTAAAAGAAAAAGGTATTTCTCCCGATTTTATTTTAGCTAGATGTTCTGCCCCTCTTTTACAAAAGAATAAAGAAAAAATTGCATTATTTGCAGATTTAAATATTAATAATATTATTTCTGCTCCTGATGTCGATAATATTTATAAAATTCCAATTATTTTTGAAGAACAAAAATTGGGTGAGAGTATTGCTGAGAAATTTAATTTAAATTATAAAAGAAGTTCTAGATATGATTATTTAAATGAAGCTCTTAAAAGAAAACATGAAAGAAAAGTAAATATTGTTATTGCTGGAAAGTATATGGAATTAGAGGATTCTTATGCAAGTATTATTGAAACTCTTAAACATTGTGAATTGAAATTTAATGTTGATGTTGAGATTAAATTTTTAGATTCAAGTAAAGAAATTGATTTAGATATTTTAAAAAAGGCTGATGGAGTTATTGTTCCTGGTGGTTTTGGAGAAAGAGGTGTTGAAGGTAAAATTGAAGTTATTAAATATATTAGAGAAAATAATATTCCTTTTTTAGGTATTTGTTATGGTATGCAATTGGCTGTTGTGGAATTTGCTAGGCATGTTTGTAATCTTTCTAATGCAAATACTACTGAAATTGATAAAGATACTAAATTTCCAGTTATTAGCTTATTAGATGAACAGAAAAATGTAATTAATTTGGGTGGAACTATGAGACTTGGAACTTATGATGCTATTATTTCAAAATCAAAAATAAAAGATGTTTATGTTAAAACTAATAATTTTAAAATTGATAATGGTGAAACAATTATATGTGAAAGACATAGGCATAGGTATGAAGTTAATCCTAAATTTCATAAAACTTTAGAAGATAATGGGCTTAATATTGTTGGGAAAGGAAAAAATGGTCTTGCTGAATTTATTGAAATTCCTAAATTGAAATATTTTGTTGCTACACAAGGCCATCCAGAATTAAAGTCTAAACCTGATAATCCTGCACCATTATTTTATGGTTTATTTGAAGCAATTTTAAATAGTAATAATTAAAAAAGATTTTCTATTTTATTTTTATATTATGGTCCCGTGGTCTAGTCTGGATATGACAATAGCCTCCTAAGCTGTGGATCGGGAGTTCGAATCTCCCCGGGGTCGTTCATTTCATTTCTTTTAGTTAAATAAGATTAATTTTTTCAAAATAAATAATTAATCTTATAAATAATTGAATTTTGTTTAATTTATGGCATTTATGGATAATGTTTATTATGGAAATAGTTTAAAAGCTTGGTTCTTTGCAATTTTAATTGTAATTGGAGCTTTTATTCTGGGAAAAGTTGTTTATTGGATTTTTGGTAATATTATTAAAAAATTAACTTCTAAAACTAAAACTAAATTAGATGATATTATTATTGATATGATTGAGGAACCAGTTATGCTTGCTATTATTTTAGCTGGTTTTTGGTATGGTTTTAATTCATTAAATTTTTCGATTGGAGTTAATAATTTTTTTAATAAAGCTTTAATGTTTGTCGTGATTATGAATATCGCCTGGTTAATTTCAAGATTATTTGATTCAATCTATACTGAGTATATTCTACCTTTGGCAGATAAAACAGAAACAGATTTAGATGATCAAATTATGCCTGTTATTAAAAAAGGTATTCATGCAATTATTTGGATTATTGCAATTATTGTTGGGTTAGATAATGCAGGTTATAATGTTGGTGCAATTCTTGCTGGTTTGGGTATTGGTGGTTTGGCTTTAGCTATGGCTGCTAAAGATACAGTTTCTAATATTTTTGGTGGAGCTATGATTTTCTTGGATAAACCATTTAAAATTAAAGATAGAATTAAAATTGCTGGTTTTGATGGTAATGTAGAAGAAATTGGTCTTAGAATTACTAAATTAAGAACTTTAGCTGGAACTGAAGTTTCAATTCCTAATGCAACATTTATTGGAAATCCTGTAGAAAATATTTCGAGGGAACCTTCAAGAAAAGTTATTTTAAATTTAGGTTTAACTTATGATACTTCTGAAAAAGATATTGAAAAAGGGATGAAAATTTTAGAAAATATTGCAAATAAAAATAATGATATTATTAATAAGAATTTTAAAATCGCATTTAATAATTTTGGAGATTTTTCTTTAGGAATTATGTTTATTTATTATATTAAAAAACATTCTGATATTTTAAATACACAAACAAAGATAAACTTAGATATTTTAAAAGAATTTAATAATAATAAACTAAATATGGCTTTTCCAACTCAAACTATTGAGCTGAAAAAGTAATTTTTTTATTTTTATTTTTTTAATACTATTAAAAAATTAAATAAACTAACTTTTTTAAATAAAATTTAATTATTGTTATTATTATGTATTATTATTTAACTCTAACTACTAAGTGTAATTTAATGTGTAAATATTGTTATGGGAATTCTACTGTTGATTTTCTTTCGGAAAAGGAACTTTTAAATTATGATTTAAATATTCCTTCTGAAATTAATTATAATGTTGATCATTTAAAAAAATTAATTAAAGATGATAAGGATTCTTGTATTACTTTTTATGGTGGTGAACCACTTTTAAGAATTAATCTTATTACTGATGTTATGGATAAAGTTAAATCTAAAAGATTTATGATTCAAACCAATGGATTTTTTTTAGATAAACTCAATTCAGAATATACTAATAAATTTTCAACAATTCTTGTTTCTCTTGATGGCACTAAAGAACATACTAATAAAATGAGGGGAGAAGGAGTTTTTGAAAAGATTATTGAAAATCTTAAGTATATTAAAACTAATGGATATAAAGGAGAAATTATTGCTAGAATGGTTGCTTCTCCTGAAGAAGGAAATATTTATGAAAATGTTAAATTTTTAGCTGAAAATGAGGATTTTAAATTTACTTCTATTCATTGGCAAATTGATGCACAATTTTGGAAATCAGATTATGAAAAGAAAGATTTTGTTAATTGGAGTAAAAAATATAATTCTGAAATTGGAGAGTTAGTTAATTGGTGGGTTGAAGATATTAAAAAAAATAAAAGGGTTTTGAAGATTTATCCTTTTATTGGAATTATTCATGATTTATTTTATAATATTAAGAGTCCTATGAGATGTGGGGCAGGTCATAGTTTATTTGGAATACAAACAGATGGAGTTATTACTGGATGTCCAATTACAGCAGGTTATAAACCTCTGTATTGTGGAAATATTAAAGATTCTGAAATCAAAATTTCTAATTTAAATGTTAAAAATCCTTGTGTTTCTTGTGATGTTTTGAATATTTGTGGAGGTAGATGTTTATATGCAAATTATACTAAATTATGGGGTGAAAAAGGGTTTAATGAAGTTTGTGATACTATTAAATTTCTAATTGAAAAATTAAAAAAAGTTTTGCCTGAAATTAAAAATTTAATTGATAAAAAAATTATTTCTGAAACAGACTTAGATTTTGATAGATATAATGGTTGTGAAATTATTCCTTAAATTTTATATTTATTTTATTTTCTAAAAATTAAAATAAAAATACAATTAAAATAATAATTGAGACTATTTGAGAATAAAAACTTTCTAATGGGAAAATACCACTAAGTGTTGAATTATTTGAAGAAGTATCAGAACTTAAAGAATTTCCAAAAATGATATTTCTTATTGTGGTTTGACTATTTGAAGCTTCAGACGAGTATCCTTTAACATAATAAGAATATGTTGAATTAATACTGACAGATTTATTCAAATAACAAGATAAATTATTTGTTGAAACTATCATTGGCTCATCAATATTTCCCCAATTTAAAGTACAGGAAGTTAAATTAAAATCAGAAGTTACATTAATTATTGCCCAATTTTTATCACTAATAATTGCATTATTCGAAGGGGAATTTAGGGCATAATCTAAAGTCATTGTAATTGGAACGGAATCTAATGAGAATAAAGGATGTAAATCAATTCCATTTCCACCATCAATAGAATAATTGGAGGGATTAGTACAAACTTGATAAATTCTCCCTGAATAAATAGCATCTTCATGAGAAGAACAAACTAAATCAGCATAAAAATTTCCAACAAAATCATTATTGAAAAAATTATTACTTGCCCCCGAGATTACACTTGAATTTTCAAAATAAGATAAAATAAATCTGTTGTTATTACTATACCCTATACTTAGGTCATAATCACCTCCACTATTAATACTTGTAAGATTCTCGATATTTGAACTACTTGACCAATAAAAAGAAATTCCAATACCAACACTAT
>Ga0256913_10000473_pt1 | contig 20814 bp, 16 predicted proteins | sample Axial_MatmetaG_FD_185970 | JGI IMG/M metagenome (GOLD analysis project Ga0256913, IMG submission 185970) | Deep-sea worm associated microbial mat communities from Axial Seamount, Juan de Fuca Ridge, Pacific Ocean - Axial_Mat | ecosystem: Environmental > Aquatic > Marine > Oceanic > Microbial... | reverse complement strand
CCAAACCAACGACCATAATTGATTGCTTCGCTACTGTCTTTGATATAAGGCATTACATTTCCGCCAAATTGCAGGATAAATAATTTTACATCTAAGTTGGCGTACATTTTATTTAGATGACCGTATTCCATTCTATTGAAAATGGTGCCCGAGCTACCCCGCATACCAATATTAGTCAGACTAATCCCTGTTTTGCTGTCCAATGAAATCCCGTAAATATCAGGACTATCATAACCTGAAAATTTTATGGTTAAACTTTTAGTTTCTGTAGGAAGAGTGTAAGAATATCGTGCATAATCAACATCCGCTTTAAGACTGTCTGTTGTGATTTCTACTCCATCAACCCATAGTGAGATTGCAACACTGCGTCGTGCATTTCCATAAAATATTTGCACTTTCTGGAACTTGCGTACGAGTCCATAGGCCATACTAGATTCTTCGAATAGTATTTCACCTTGGTAAAGCAAACTATCTTTGAAAATGGAATCGTTGTTTATGGGTGCAAAGCGAGAAAATGCAGCCAGAGCACCATATTTCTTATGTAATACTTCGGGGTTTTTTCTACCAAATATAGCATATCGTTTCCATGTTCCGATATTGCTTTGTTTTATCGAAAAGTACGAATCGTAAGGCTGCAATGCAGGAAGTAATCCTGGGCCCGTGCCGCCATATTTTTTTTGTAGCTTATTACGAATATAACTGCTAATGCGGTCGCCTTCGATTTGTGAATCGCCGTAATGCATGATACGAACGAGCCCTTTTTTAGAGGATAGCTTATCCAAAGTGGCAAAGAATTTCTTTAAGCTGTTTTTATTTCCTTCGGGAAATTGTAAACGGTAAACACTTGCTGCCAGGGCTTTGGCGTCAGCGCGAATGGTGTCTGGAATATTTTTGGTACTATCATCAACTATTTGATCCACTTCGGTAATATCGGGTAGCGAATCGATATTGCTAATCGGATTCACAATGTCACTAATGTCAACATACTCTACCGTATCTTGACCAAGCAGGTCGTTCAGTGTAAGCATTTTTAAAGTAAATGGACCAACCTCAATGCCATCTTCAGGCATAAATAGCACCGTTGGAAGCAAAAACAATCCTGCCAAGAGAAAGAATATTACCGTTTTAAGAGGCTTTATCATTTTACTTTTTTGATTTTAAGTTTCTGTCCTACTTTAATATTTCGAGCATTGGTAATATTGTTCCATCGTAAAATATCTTCAGCACTTACGCCTGGATATTTTTTAGCAATGGTATAAGGCGATTCCCCTGATTTTACAGTATACCAAAAGAAATCCTTACCCAAAGGTTCTGACTTTTTAGGTGTATGGCTTGCTGCCGAACTAGAAGAAACTGTTTTGCCAACACGCTTTTGTTTTTGTTCAAAGCTCATGGTGTTAATTCCTGTATAGTAACTGGCCTTTTTTTCGGGGACATAAATTTTCAACTTCTTTCCCAGTTTCAATCGTCGTGGGTCGTAAATGTTGTTCCAATCTTCAATTTGACGCACTTTTACATCATACCAAGAAGCGATATAGCCTAAGTTGTCACCCGACTTAATGGTGTAATATAGTAGGGTACTATTATCTGGAGCTTGTTCAGGTTCGTAACGTGCATAACTTCTGCCTTTTGCCGCAGGAGGTAGCACAACGGGTTTCTTCAAATTAAATAGAATGGTATCCTTATAATGATAGATAGAGTCTTCTAATTTATTAAATTTAGCGAGATTGCCTGCTGGTAAATAAATATGGAAAACTTCATTTATTGCAGGCACAATATCATATTTATATCTTGGGTTAAGATAGCGTAGCTCTTCGATTGGAATGCCCATTAAATCTTGAATTTGCACAAAATGCAGCCGTTGAGAAACTGCGATAGTATCAATTTGGTAGGTAAAATCCCAATCAGGTTTTACAATCTGCATTTCTTCCGAAAACTGGCTAATAATACATGCTGCTGTGAGTGCAGGTACAATGTCGCGACCAAAATCAGGAAGGGAACTATAGATGCTATCGAAAATAAGCTGATTGTTATTTCTTCGAATGGCTTTATTTACATTTGTGGGTCCGCATGCAAAAGCTGCTATTGCTAAATCCCAGTTTTTATATAAGTCGAAATAGTTTTTCAGTTCGCGTGCAGCAGCATTGCTTGCAAGTGTGATATCGCGTCGTTCGTCAACATACGAATCTATACGTAAGCCTTGGCGACGTGCATTAGCATACATTAACTGCCAAATTCCTCCTGCACCAACTTTATTGGTGGCTGATATGTTGAGACAAGAAATAGCTAGAGGAATATTTTTTAAGACTAATGGAATACCTTCTTTTTGCAGTGCTTTTTCAAATATTGGACTTAAATAATCAAAATAGGAAAGAGTAATTTCCATATTTGTTTTATTCGACAAATACGCACTAAGGATATTCGAAACACGAGTACTATTGTTTAATGGAATATCAGTTTTAAGCTTTGCGTAGTATTCACCGTAGTTCTTGGTGCTTAACACAAAGGCGCTTCTGTCTTCATTTGCAGTTTTAGGGTTTACATTTTGTAAATGCTGTTTTATAATCCAGCTGTTTTTTAATGAGTCTTGATTTGAACTCCAAAACTGTAAATAATAATCCTCGTCGAAACCACTACTTTGTGTCACATTTTTTTGTGCATTCGTAAGAGCAATAAAGGAGAATAATAATATTATTAATAAACTGTGTTTCAACGTGTAAAAAATTTATAAAATAAATAGTTAGTTTCAAAAAATATGAGCTAAAAGTATCTATAATTCATTCATTCGAAAGCAAGGATTATTATAGTTTTTCAACAACGAAAACTTGAAACTTTGACAATATCGCAGCTTGTGATAATTAGCATGAAGTTTGCAATTAAATATAAATTATGACAAAGCATTTTTCCTTAGTTTTGCATTATACATAGAATTAACGTATTGAGTTATATGAAGAAACTTTTATTCATCGCATCTATATTAGTATTGCTAACACAGGCTTGTGTTACCTCACGCAGTTTATCAAAAAAAGGAGCTAAGCTTGAAGAGGCTGGCCAATATATTGCAGCGGCTGATATGTATTACCAATCGATTAAGAAGAATTCTCGAAACGTAAACGCAATAGTTGGCATGAAACGTACTGGACAACGTGTTCTTAATGAATATCTTCAAAGTTTTTCGAAATATGCCTTATCTGAAGATTATAAGAGTGCTACTTATTCTTATTTGGACGCTTTGGACTATCAACAAAAGATAAGAGATGTAAATGTAGATTTGAAAATAGATCTCAAATATGAAACCAAATTTGAGGAGGTTAAGCTTGCATATATTACAAGTATATATGAGGAAGGTTTGAAGTTTATAGCTGTTGAAGAGTTTGAAAAAGCTGAGAAAAACTTTAACGAAGTGTATAAGTTTGATCAAAACTATAAGGATGTTGCGGAGTTACGGAATATTGCTTTTTTGGAACCAATATATCGTAAAGCAGAAAGATTGAAAGACGAGAAAGAATACCGCGCAGCCTATAATATTTATGTTAAAATATTGGACCGTGTAGGTAACTATAAGGAGACAAAAGAGCATAAGGCATTTGTGCTTAAAAAAGGACAAATTCCGATTACCTTATCAAGCGTAAAAAGTAGTAGATATCATAATTATGCGAAGAGTTTCAAGCAATATGTACTGACAGCCATTATGCGTATTAATGACCCTTTTATTCGTATTGTAGACCGTGATGATATTGATAAAGTGCTTCAAGAACAGGAGTTGGCCTTAAGTGGCCGAGTGAATGAAAACCAACAAGTTGATGTGGGCGAAATTGCAGGTGCTAAGTATGCTGTTGTTTTTGATGTACCAAGCTATAGCGTGGAAGAGCGCCCCTTAAGAAGGCATAATAAACCAGCATTTGAATCCTATACAGAGAAGTATTATGATAAAGAGAGTGGTACAACAAAATATAAAACGCTTTATCGAAAGAAAACCTATACCGTTTATTCTGCATTTCGAAAAGTAAACATGTCGGTTAGTTATAAAATAATATCATTGAGCACAGGAGATATTCTGGGAACAGATATAGTAACAAAAGCTTTCGAGTCGGAAGTGCTTTATGCAACATACTCAGGAAAGAAATCTAGATTATACCCTAGTAATGAAGGTCATGTAAGCACTTCGCGTGCCGAGTATAATAGGTTGCAACAACTATTTAAGGGTAATCGTAATCTTGCATCTCGTGAGGCATTAACCTCTGAAATATACAAAGAGGCGAGTAATATGGTGGCAAATAGGATTGTAAATAAATTTCAGTAATGCTAAAAAATCTATTTTTTATATTTATAGTTTTCTTTCTGATCGCTTGTGGGGCTTCGAAATCAGCTAAGCGTACAGCGGCTGAGATGGAGGTTGCTCCTGCTTGGGTAAAAGCACGACCAATTACAAATATGTATTATATTGGCATTGGTAAAGTGAGTAAAATTAGTTACCCCAACGATTATCAAGAAGCGGCAAAAAGAGTGGCACTTAATGATTTGGCTTCAGAGATAAGTGTAAATATTCAATCCAATAGCTTAATGTCGTCATACGAAGATAATGCAGGTTATAAGTCCGAGTTTACACGATTTATCCAAATGGAAATGGCTAAGGACTTAACGGGTTATCAAATGTTTGGGAACTTTGAGACGCAAGACCAATACATGATTTACTATCGCTTATCGAAAGTGAAATGGGCTGAAATTCAAGCGAAGCGTAAAAAAGCTGCCGCTGATCGGGCTGAAACGCTATATCATCAAGCACAGAAAGAAAAGAATGAGCTGAATTATACTGCTGCCGTGAAGTCATATTTAAATAGCCTTTTAGAATTGAAAAAATATTGGAATGAGGCTGTTTATTATTCAGCGGGTAATGGACAACGATTAGATTTAGATATTCGACAGGCACTAACCGAAACTTTAGCTGATATTAAATTGGATGTAAATCCTAGCACGATTGACATAAGTATTCAAAATCATTTTCGAAATAGCATTCAAGTAGAAGTGAAAAATAAAAAGGGAGAATTATTGAAAAATTTCCCAGTAATGATTAGCTATCGTAAAACCACTATTCCATTTCAAACGGAAATTTATACTGAAGATAAAGCTAAGGAAGTGCCCATAGAAAACGTGATGTATAATGCTAATGCGATGTATGTAATAGCGGAAATAGAAAAGGAAAAGGTTTTGCCAATTACGGTAGAGAATAAACGATTATTGAAGTTTGTTACCGATGCCTTTCAGATAAATCCTATTAAAACCCCTATCAATTATGAGCTCCCAAAAATATTTATTGACGAAAGTAAAAATCAGTCGCAGTATTATCATTATCTGAAAGATGCTATTCAGCAGTCGTTTGGAAAACAACATTATACACTTGTGTATTCTAAAAAAACTGCCGATTTAGTATTTCATATTGTGGCACATGAGTCGGTGCATAATACGAGTTCTCAAGTGAAAACAGTTACACTTTCGTATTCTATTGAAGTGAACAACAAAAAGAAAAAGAATTTGGTTTATACCTACTCATCGGATACTTATAAAGGGGTAGCTTATACGGAATCGTCGGCAAAGGAAAAAGCCTATATAAAGGCCTCGGAAGATGTAAGTGCAAATACATTTAAGAAGCTAATACAGGAAATTAATAAGTAGTGAATTTTATTATTATGATAGCTATTATCTTTTGGCCTATTAATTGTATTAATCAGTAAACAATTATTTACATTTGTAGATTAAATAGAGAACAACATAAATTAAACTTAAAATAAAACGATTATGAAAAATCTTACAATCAAAATAAGCCTAATATCCATGTTGATTATTAGTGCTTTTGTGATTTCCTCTTGTGGAGGATCAAAAAAAATGAATAAAGATACTGCGGAACGTACAGGTGGTTTTCACGAATTGAAACTCCCATGTGCAGATAAAGGGAAAAGTGATAAACATTTTTTCAGAGCATCGAGTGTGGGTCATAGCCGCGATTTGGCAACATCACGCGAGAAAGCTCTTTTAATGACAAAGCAGCGTTTAGCTACTTTGATTAGCTCTACTCTTAAGTCGGTAACAGAGCGTTATGTAAACGAAATGGACGCGGGTGAAGGCAATGAGTTTTCTCAAACTTTTGAAAACTTAACTCGCGACGTTGTTAAGCAAAAGCTTGGTGATATTAAAATTATTTGTGAGAAAACCGGTCAGAAAGATGATGGTACTTATGATACTTATATGGCTATAGAAATGGATAAGGATGTTGTACTTAATGGTATTAACGCTGGTATTTCTCGCGATAAAAAAATGGAAACTCTTTATGATAAAGAACGTTTCAAGAAAACATATGAAGAAGAAATGAATAAATTGGGTGGAGGAAACTAAACCAAATAATTTTTCTAAAAGCACTGAAGCCTTCCTATTTTGGAGGGCTTTTTTTGTATCTAGGTTTATGTGTTCTTTTTCAGGTAGATATATATAATTCTGTTTTCCAATTCAACCTTTTGAGTAGTTTGGTTGTCTAACAAAAACATTTGATTTTATCAATTGATTTTGGGCGGTAATTTCGAGGCTAGGTGTTTCTAAATTAGTGTAATTATAAATAAGTTTATTAATCTTGATAAATACTACGTTAAATGGGGCTTAAGAATTGTTTTTTCAGGCAACCATTTTAATGTATTTTTATCTTTGGAACAGATTTGATGAGTATTGAGACAAAGATACTTGAGGGTTGTATAAATGATGAGCGAGGAGCCCAAGAGCGGCTTTATCGCCATTATGCACCTACAATGTTGGGTATATGTCTGAGATACACCAAGTCGTATGACGAGGCAAGCGATGTGATGCAGGAAGGTTTTATTAAAGTTTTCCTCAATATTAAGCGGTTCCGACAAGAAGGTTCTTTCGAAGGATGGATTAAGCGTATTATGGTTAATACTGCTTTGAATCATTATCATAAAGCGCAAAAATTGAATTCGCATCGAAATATTGATGAAGTTCGAGAAACAGATATTATTGAGGATGATGCTCCGGCACCAAAGACTCGCTTTTCGCAAAAGGAAATGTTAGATGCAATACAGAAACTTCCAGAAGGTTATAGTACTGTGTTTAATTTATATGTGTTTGAAAAATATAAGCATAAGGATATTGCGGAAGTATTAAATATTTCGGTGAACACTTCAAAGTCACAATTGTCGAAGGCGAGGGTTTATTTGAAAAAGCTTCTTATTAAAATGGAGCAAGAGAAAAAATAGAGTATAGAATAAGTAATGAAAGAGAATAACGAAATAGATAATTTGTTTGAGGAAGCCTTAGGAAATCTACAGGTGGAACCAGATGTTGCCTCATGGACTGAGCTGTCGGCTTCGCTTGATGCAGCAGCTAGTGCTGGGGAAAGTGGAGGCAAGAGACGATTCTTCTTCTATGCTTTTATTGGTACTGTGGCTGCTTTGCTTGCTTACCTATTCTTTTTTAATAAAAACCAGACTCAGTTTATCGATAAAAAAGATACTCGACAAGTAGAAGTGCCTCAGCAACAAAAAGAGCAGAAGTCGACTCCTGTTCGAGTTGCGGAAACCAAAAATAAGGCACAGAATATTTCTGATAAATCATCAGCTGCAGGAGTTGTTAAAAAAGCATCTCCTAGTATTTCTACAGATAATAAAACAATAAAAAAGGTAAAATCAACTGCCAGCAACTCGGTATCGACAAATCCTAAGCGGGCTGATATAAAAGAGCCTCAAAACAAAATAAATGGAACTTCTTTTATTGTTTCAGAAGAGGTAATTGCTACTTCAGTTGAGGATTATTCTAATAAACAAGCCGCTGCTAATCGAGCCGAAGAAAGTATAGCAGTAGTAGCTTCATCTGAGAATGAGGTTGAAATAAAAGCTGAAAATATGGAAGAGGTTACACCTGAAGTGGAAACGGCTAAAACTAATAATGTGGCTATTATTCCAGAGGAGGCAATATCTGAGGATAATGCAATAGCTTCTAAGTCGGAACAAGAAGCAACGGAATCGAGTGCACCTTCACCGAACAGTATTGCGGGAGTGCGTAATGCAACGGCTTTATCTATTGGTGTATATGGTGGTCCGGCTTTTATCAATTCCAATGAAACTTTTGTAGTGGATGAGGGAGGATTAATTTATCAAACAGAGAAAGAACAGCGGATTATTACGCCAACTATAGGGCTAGATATAAATTATCATATTAATAACTGGTTTATTCGAAGTGGTATAGCTTATGCCGAATATGGAGAAAACCGTACCTATTCTAATAAAATAGAAAAACACGATACTGCAGGTTATTCTCGAACTTCCGTAAAGACGTATTACACCTACGACACTACGGGTTGGATAACTGATCCAGGGAATTCGTCGGTTCAGATTCCAGTATATGATGCTATTATGCATCACGATACTACTTATATTTGGGTTTCACGTGACAGTTTGTATTATGAACACCAGAATATTTACGCACAAAATAGATTTAGATATATTGAAATTCCACTTATGCTTGGTTATGAGTATAAGTTTAAAAATCTCGGAATTGAACTAGCTACAGGAGTTTCGGTAGGCTTTCGGGTAAATTCATCAGGTAAGTTTATGGACTCCAATAAGCAATTAGTAGATATTAATTCTTCCAATAGTCCATATTCGCATACGATGATGAATTATATATTTACCGCAGGTGTCAACTATCATTTTAGTGATAGATTCTCAATTGCTGTGCGCCCAGTATACAAAACCAATTTGAATAGTATAATAGAGTCGGGCGTGGGCTCTGATATTCGTTATAATAGTTTTGGGGTAAATCTCGGAATTAATTACATAATTGATTAAAATGTTTAGAAAGTATATATATAAAAGTATTCTTATTGTTTTACTAACTTTTCAGTTTGGATTGTCAGTACAAGCACAATATTATCATGCTAAAAAAATTAGTAATGAACTTAAGTTAGTTGTTAATAATGAAAATCAAGCTTCGCAAAATGGAGTGGATATGTTTTCTGCTTGTCCTGTGGGAATAAGTGTGTTTGGTCAAGTCTTTCGTGGCACACAAAGTGTAGATCATGGAGTGGTTTACCTATACTCCTATGATACAATTCAAAAGAAATATTCCTTATTTGGTATTACTCCCATAAAAAAACTGACTAGCTCAGATATAAGCTATTATTATTTCGACACAGTACCTATGGGAGAGTATACTACTCTTGCCGTTTTATCCCAGACGATGCCTTATTCAGATCAGTATGCTCCAGCTTATTTGGGAAATACACCTTATTGGGATCAAGCTGACCGATTTGTATTAAGTGCTCCAGGTTATAATTATGCTATCAACCTTTGTGATATTGAGTATGCTCAAGGCAGCAGCTCTATTTCGGGTGCTGTGCTTGAGGGTTCTGTGAAATCTCCTGGTGACCCTGTGGCCTTTGTTCCACTTTACCTTATTGATGATATGGGAATTATTCGTGGATATACTATGTCGAATACCTATGGGAAATATTCTTTTAGTAATCTTGCCTATGGTACATATTATGTTTATTCCGATTTGATAAATTATCAAATTACGCCTTCAATAGTCACTACATCAACTGATAATAGTCAGCGTGATAGCATAAATATATATGTGGGTAATGGCGTGGTTACTTCTTACGAAAATATTTTGAGTAATGATATTGATGTTCGTGTTTTTCCAAATCCAACAACAGATATACTCAATATAGAATTTCGTTTAGAGCAAGAGCGCATTCTTAAAATCAGCGTGTTTAACATATATGGACAAGAAGTAAAATCCCAATCCATAAATAAATATTTTGGATTAGGATTTCATACTCAGAAGTTTGATTTATCCTCTTTATCTAAGGGTGTGTATAATATACTTATTGAAGATGCTAACGGTCTTCATAAAGTGCTGAAGGTGGTTAAGTACTAATATTTAGTTTAATACTAAATCATATCTTAATCCTGAATAATCCTTTAATTCCATTCGAACCGACCCAATAGCAACTTCGCTTATCACAAGTATAGGTAAATGGTTGCGGTCGTTTGATACATAAACCGTCATTGGATTTTCATCCTCAAAAACACCACCAGTGAGCATTTTTGGTTTGAATTTTATACAGTTTATTTTACCTAGCTCTGTTTTGATATTTTCTGTACCAAGATATTCAAATTGAATATTATATACGGAATCGTCAAGGAAAACATTTAAGTAAAGTTTTTCTCCTGCTGAAATATTCTGAAAATCCCAATTACGAATATAGTAAAGCGAAGAAACCAGATCTTGTACTTCAATTTTGGTTTTTACTCTTCCTTTTTGGCCGTTTTTAAGATTATGGTAATCAATAAGGCCTTCTTCTTGATAAAAACGAACTTCTCGTTGAGTTTCATAATCTCCTTCTTGAATTTTCTTTTTATAAAATCGAGGAAATAAACTATGCTCGTCTAAATAGGTTTCGAAACGGTCACGAATTTTAAAAAACCAATTGAATGCACCTTTGGTTTTCCCTTCCATCACGATATGATAAGTGGGCTGGTTGGCAATAAATATGCGATTTGGTTTTACTTCGCTGATAAGCTCTCCAGCATTTACATTTCCTGTAATAGCAGATTTATAGTATAGCTTAAATTTAAGCTTCTCTCCACGATGGAAGGTGCTGTTTACTAGGTTATTACTGTTTTGTGCCGAGAGGCTAAGACTAAATATCCCAATGATAAGTAATATGATAACTCGTTTCATAGCTTTTTGTTTTTTGGATTATAATGGGAAAATTCCAAAATTCGTTCCAAAAACCGTAATTGAAAGGAAACAGGTAAAAAGCCTAAAAAAAATGGTTCATACATAAGAACGTATGAACCATTATAGTTTTGTTGAAATCAGGGGGTTAATCCTCGGCAATAATTAAATCCATCTGCCGATTTATTAAATTTACTTCTTTCACTTTTACCATAATCTTATCACCTAAACGGAATTCATGACCATATCTACGACCAACAATGCGGTAATTATCCTCATCGAGATAATAATAATCGTCATCCATACTGCGAATTGAAACGAGGCCTTCACTTTTGGCTTCACCAATTTCAACAAATAATCCCCACTTGCTTACTCCAGAGATTACACCATAAAATTCTTCACCAACCTTATCAAGCATAAATTCGGTTTTCTTATACTTCACTGATTCGCGTTCAGCCATAGCTGCTTTCTTTTCCATTTCCGAAGTATGCTCGCAATATTCTTCGTATTCGGCAGCATCTACCGAAGGTTTATTCTCAAGATATCGCTGCAACAAACGGTGGACCATAAGGTCGGGGTAGCGTCGTATTGGAGAGGTAAAGTGTGTGTAGTATTTAAATGAAAGTCCGTAATGACCAATGTTTTGTGTAGAATATACTGCCTTCGACATGGTGCGTATTGCTATAGTCTCAATCATATGCTCCTCGCCTTTGCCTCTAATTTCTTCGAAAAGTTTGTTTAACGAACTCACCAAACTTTTGCGAGAGACTAAGCTAATGCGATATCCAAGTTTGCGAATAAACTCAGAGAATGTTTGAAGTTTTTCATCATTCGGCGTGTCGTGAATCCTATAAACAAAGGTCTTGGCCTTTTGTTTATTGCCTTTTTTGGACATTCCCACATGCTCGGCAACCTTACGATTTGCAAGCAGCATAAAGTCTTCCACTAGTTTGTGTGATTCTTTTTGCTCTTTAATATATGCTCCAATAGGCTTTCCGTTTTCATCTAATTTGAATCGAACCTCTTCCGAATGGAAATTAATACTTCCCTTGCGGAATCGCTCTTCACGAAGTTTGCTTGCCAGGTCATGCAATTGCATGATTTCCTCTTTAAAATCACCATCATCACCTTCAATCATTGCTTGTACTTCCTCGTAGGTAAATCTTCGATTCGAATCAGTAACCGTGCGTCCAAACCATTGTTTAATCACATTTGCTTGCTCATCTAATTCAAAGATAGCCGAAAAGGTAAGTTTTTCCTCGTTTGGGCGAAGCGAACAAACTAAATTAGACAGTTGTTCGGGAAGCATAGGAATTACTCGATCCACTAAATAAATAGAAGTAGCTCTTTCGTAGGCCTCCTTATCAATTGCGCTACCCGGAGTTACATAATGCGATACATCGGCAATATGAATACCGACTTCCCAATTCCCATTTTCTAGTTTCTGAATCGATAGTGCATCGTCAAAATCTTTGGCATCAACGGGGTCGATGGTGCAGGTAAATATATTTCGATAGTCTTTCCGCTTTTTTATTTCAGAACTTGCAACCTCATTTTTAATTTTCATTGCCTCTTTTTCCACATGCTTAGGGAAACTTAAAGGAAAATCGTTTGCAGCCAATATAGAGAGCATCTCTACATTATTCTCGCCAGGCTTTCCGAGCACTTCAATCACTTCACCAAATGGATTGCGTGAATGTTCGGGCCACTCAACAAACTTTATAATCACCTTTTCCCCATTTTTGGCTTTCATGGTTTTATCCAAAGGGATAAAGAAATCGGTAGGCACACTTTCCTTATCAGGAATTAAGAATGCAAATTTATTGGACACTTGTAGTACTCCTACAAATGTGGTTTTCTTTCGTTCTACGATTTCAATAATTTGACCCTCCAATTTACGTCGGCCGCGTTTAGGGAAAAGCTGAACTTTAACCACATCGCCATTAAATGCTCGATGCGTATTATTTGTATTGATAAATACATCTTCGGGTAAATTATCACAAATGATATAGGCTTTGCCTGTGGCTTTCATATCCACGACACCCTGAACCACGTGAGCGGGCATAAAGTCTTTTACATGTTCTTCTGCTATTTTATATTTTCCTCGATGATGTTGTTCCAAAACTCCATCACTAAGAAGTTGATTCATGATTTTGTGTACCAATTCACGACTGGCTTTATCTCCAATTCCTAAGCGTTTGCTTACTTGTTTATAATTAAACGAAGAGTGAGGGTTTCTTGAAAAAACTTGAATTACCTGTTCTACAAAGCTATTCATGGGCTTTGAACTTCTTTTCTTTTTCTTTTTTGTATTTGACATAGTATAATTATTTCTACAAAGATAAGGTAATTAAGAGCTTTTTCATAGGTGTATAAATACAAGAATTAGGTTCTTCTTGTTTCAAATAAAAAATGTACTTTTGAGGAAATAATAGAGGTTCGTTGTATTTTCCTGATTACGTGTTTTGTATAGCTAGGTGTTAAGCTATAGATTTATGATATCGACTTATAATATCGGGATATTATTTCTTTATTAATTTTTTTGTAGGCTTTTTTTGCAAAAAAAAATATAAAAACTGTTTACAGATGCAACGAAACTAATTTACTAATTGTCTAACAGCACCATAAGAGAAACGTCGAATTTGAAGCGTACAGACGAAGAACTCAGGGCCTTATGTATAAAGGGTGATGGAAATGCTCAAAATGAGCTTTATCGTCGCTTTGCGCCTAAGCTTTGGGGTGTTTGTTTGCGTTATGCAAAAAATCGTATGTCGGCGGAAGATATTATGCAGGAGGGATTTATTCGAATTTTTACCTATTTGGATAGATACTCTGGAAAAGGTTCTTTTGAGGGTTGGATGCGTAGGACGATGGTAAATACTGCCATTAATTACTATAAGAAAAACTTAAAAACGGGTAAAGAGATGGAATATACTGAGGTTTTTGCAGCTAAAAGCTATGAGCCTGATGCCATTTCGCAGATATCCAATGAGGAGGTGCTTGAATTAATTCAAGATCTTCCGCCAGGTTATCAAGCTGTTTTTAATATGTATGTTATGGAAGGCTATTCTCATAGAGATATCGGTGAGGCATTAAATATTTCGGAAAATACATCCAAATCTCAGTTGTCGAGGGCGAGAAGTCTTCTTCAACAAAAAGTGAACAATTTGTACGGTAAAGAATAATGATAGAACAAGAATTTGATCGGATAATAAAGGAAAAGTTAGAGGGTATTAATAGTGCTCCTCCAGCTGATATGTGGGGTAGGATTGCTGCCAACATTCCTGCTACGGCTCCTGCTGCTACGGCGGCGGCTTCTACAGCTATGTCGAGTGCTATTAAAGCGATTATAGTTGCGGCTTCAATTCTTATTGTTGGCGGTTTGTCTTACGTGGTTTCGCATAAAAATACACAGACTGAGCGAAGTCATATCGAGAATACGAATTATAGCAATCAAGATTATGTGATTAAGCATGTGGATGTAAAGTATGATGTTGTAGTAGAAGAAAATCAAGAATTAAATAAATCAAGCGAAAATAAGACTACGAATTTAAAATCTATTATTGCTTCCAAAAAGGCTGATAAGAGTATAAACAAAGATAAAGAGACTGTAGCTTTTAATAAGCAATTTGATAGTCTTGAAAGAACACAAAAGGCTAATAATAAAAAGGCCTCTCATAATAAAGCTAATGCTAGTGTGACTCCGACTCCTGAAGTGAAAAAGGAAGAAATGAGTTTTGTTGAAAATACAGAAGTCAATGATTTGGAGCAGGAATTGACGCAAGAGCTCTCGAATGAGGAGAAGGTGATGGTTGAAACTACTACCATTATGCCAAACAATCTTATTGTTGTAAATGAGCAAAATAAGGAAGAAGAGCAAGCTGTTGTAGCTGTTGCAGAAAATAAATCTTCAAAGGCGGAGGCGGAGTTGGTTGAGAAGAAAGGTCAAATGTCTGAAACAACTGCCGAGGCAATAAATAATCCTAAAAATAGAAAGATAAATAAATATAGTATAGGCTTGCATTATGGGCCTGAATTTATGGATATTGATGGTTTAAAGTTGACCGATCAAGCAGTTGATTTTAGTTTTAATTATCAAAACTATAATTTCATTCTTCAAACGGGTATAGGAGTTCGTATGTCGAGCGACCGTGTGGCTTATGATATGAAATATAAGAGATGGGATTATTTGGAAACACAAATTCGATTTGATAGTGCAGTATTTGTAATTGATCAGAATGGAAATGCTGTTTTGAAACCCGTTGATCCATATTATGTTGAGGTTTACGACTCTTTGAATCATAGCTATTCGGCTACAGCAATTGAGCAAAATGTGATGCTTCAAGTCCCATTGCTAATAGGTTACCAAGTAGATTTTAAGAAGTTTGCTTATTTTGTTAAAGGGGGAATTCGCTATTCTTTGGTCGTGTATAAAAATACGAAAAACTTGATGGAAGTTGATGAGCATTCCCATTTGGTTAATATGAATTATACAGGTGAGAGTAGGGCAAAATCAAATATTGATTATGAATTAGCTTTTGGTGGGTCTTATAAGCTTACGAAACAGTTACGTGTTGAAGCAGAGATGTTTGGGCGATATTATCACTATTCCATTTATGAAGAGAATCCACCAAGTGGGATTCATCCGTGGTCGTTGAGTGGACGTGTTGGTTTGGTTTACAGTTTAAAATAATGAGCGTTTAATGAGAAATAAGTTATTAATATTAATTGTTGGAATAATCCTCCTTTTTGGAAGCAAATCGCTTTTAGCAGGAGGGAATAGTTGTGTGGCGGGATTTAATTATTCTATCGATACCGATGTTTCTTACTTCACCTATTTATTTCATAGTACAAGTAGCCCTTCATCTACAATTGTGGGTTATTCATGGGATTTTGGTGATGGAGGAATGTCCGAACAACAAAATCCAGAACATCAGTTTTTATCGGCAGGGATTTATATTGTGTCTCTTACAATTACTTGTAGTGATGGGAGTAATGATAGTTTCTCTGATACGCTTGATGTAAAACAGGTAGCTCCATCATCTTGTTTTGCTAATTTTTCTTCAAAATGGGACACCCTTCAAGCAAACTATACTTTTCAGTTTACCGATCATAGTGTATGTCCAGGCGATACAATTGTATCATGGATATGGGATTTTGGTGATGGCTCTTCAGTTTTGGGTGTACAACATCCACAACACCAATATATAAGTTCGAATACATATTTAGTAACTCTTACTATTGTCACTTCGCAATTTTGTACTTCAACTTATAGCGATACTGTTTATGCTTCGCCTAATCAACCGCAATGTAATGCCGATTTTTTATTTTTTCAAGATTCATCTTCAGGAATACAAGAACTAATTAATTTTTATGATTACTCTTGTAGTTGCGATTCTATAGTCTCTTATTTTTGGGATTTTTCGGATGGAGATACTTCTATTGCTCAGGATCCAGTTCATATTTTTCCGAATCCAGGGGTGTATGATGTGAGTTTAAGTATACAAACTGTTAGTGGTTGTAGTTCAAGTATTCATTATCCAATACAGGTTGGTAATCCTCAAAAATATAATTTGTGGGGACGAGTGTATTTGGGTAATCTTACAACAGACCAGTGTGTTGCTATGTTGTATAAGGAGTATAACAATGGTTATATAGTGCCGATTGATACTGTACGCTTAACCTCTGTAAACGATACCTTGGGCGTGTATTACTTCTATCAAGTGTTGGAAGGAATGCATAAAGTAAAGGTTATTTTGCCAGAGAGTTCTAATTATGATGGATTCTATGCCCCAACTTATTATGGTGATAATTTATTTTGGAATACTACTTCGTTATTAAATTTAAATGCTGATTTGTCTTTGATGAATGTAAATATGCAGCCCGTGGTTCAACAATCTGGGAATTGTCAATTGGGAGGTTCGGTAGTGATGAATAACTCGCCAGTTGGACAAGAAGGAGTGCAAGTGCTGCTATTGAATAACAATTTCAATGTATATGCATATACATTCACAAATACTATGGGAGAATATGTTTTTGAAGATGTACCCCAAGGAGATTATCAGGTTTATGCTGAGGTTACGGGACTGTATTCCACCCCAGCACAGATATCATTTAGCTCTGCTAGTGATACTATTGGTAATGTGAATGTGTACTTGAGTAAAACAAATAGTATGGTAAGTATTGATCAAGATATTGAAATTGATCGTTTTATGACGATGATGGTATTTCCTAATCCTGCTTATAATAGTATCAGTATTCGCATTTCTCAAGAATTGAAACAGGAATTAAAGTTTCAAATATATAATAATTTGGGGCAGCTAGTTGATGAAGGAAATATTGAAAATCGGGGTCATATAACAAGCATTAATATTGCTAATCTTTATTCAGGATTATACTTATTGAAAGTATTTTCAAAGGATGGAACCTTTGTTGCGATAAAAAAGTTTATTCATAATTAATTGTCAACTCATTTAGTTTTAATTTGAAATAAGAAAAGCAATCCATTGGATTGCTTTTCTTTATTAATGTTTATGAGTATTAATAACATTCATAAACTGTTTTTTTGTTTCCAATTACTACAGGCGCTTGGTTTTCGACGTTATTTAAGTCATCTCCGCAGTATTCAACTGCCGATTGACGACTAATCTCTACGCCATTTTCGTAAGTAACAACTTCGCAATTTTTACAATCGCTTACTTCACAAGAATACAAACTAAGACCGAGAGTAATCATACTGAAAGTGAAAATGTAGAATTTTTTCATTTGCCTATATTTTTTAAGAGTGTTGTAACATCCATGAAATACAATCGCTCCTATGTTTGTTAATATTATTTATCATGGATAATTAATAATAATTCAGTTCATATAGTTTGATGAAATTGAATATACAATGTCAAAGATAATACAATTGTTAAACCAAACCAAAAGATATCTTTAAACATCTTTTATTGTAACTTAGCCGACTAATAATTAATTGTCGTTAATACGAATGAATAAACTTTTAATAGTAGTATTGATTATGTCAACATTTTATATGGAGGGATGTGTGGGTGATGGTGATCAGTCTGTAACTTATTTTGATTCAATCTATTTACCTACTCAAGAAATTATAGATTTTGACAATGATTTTCAAGATGAGGTACATAATCAATTAATTGCAAAAGGTGATGTGGATCGAAAGTTTGATCTAGTTCAAGATGAAAAGGAGTACACTGATGCCATAAAAAGAATTAAAAAAAGCCATAAAAATTTGCTTAGAGCTATTGAGCACCAAGTTTTGATAATGCAAAATGTGGCTGTATATAAAGACGAACATACCTTTAAGAAAGCAGGGCTTTCGTTACTCAATACCTATCAAAATGTTGCTAAGAATGAATTTGAAGAGATGATTCGTATATTTGAACAAGACGAGGTTTCGGACGATGATAATGTACGTTTCAATCATTTATTAAAGCAGAGCGCTAAAAAACTAGATGAAGCTTTGGATGCATTTTATGTGCAAGCATCATTGTATGGAGATAGATATGGCATTGAAATTGACTAAAATAAACACAATCTAATATTTCGAAAATACATGAAAATTATTATTCTAATTTTTACCGTTTTATTATTTTCTGCATTTTCATGCAACACTATAGTTGAGAAAAAAGCAGAGGTTTTAGATTCTACTGTTGTGCAGGGTGACTTGATACTTTTTTATGCAAGTAGTATGATTACCCCAATGCAAAAAATTATTAATGATTATGAAGCGGAATATCCCCATGTAAAGGTGCATGCAGAAGTTTCGGGAAGTAGAACTGCTGTACTTAAAATTAGTGAGTTAAATAGAACATGTGACGTAGTAGTTTCTTCTGATTATCAGGTGATAAAAAACTTGTTAATGCCCATATTTACTAATTGGTATGTTGAATTTGCAACCAACGAAATGGTATTAGCATATAATGATAGTAGTAGGATGCATACCACAATAAATTCGGATAATTGGTATAAGTTAATATTGGATGATAGTGTTAGATTTGGCCGTTCCGATCCAGATTCTGACCCTTGTGGAATGCGGTCTGTTTTAACAATTAAACTTGCCGAAAATTACTATAATGAATTTGGTTTAAGAGATCAGTTATTGTTTAAAGATAAAAAATTTATTCGCCACGATGATATCGAATTAGTAAAGCTGTTGAAAAACTATGATGTAGATTATGTGTTTATTTATAAGTCATTAGCTCTTCAAAATAAACTTTCGTATGTGCAATTGCCTAGCAAAATAAATTTAGGGTCTGAAGATGACTCGGTATTTTATTCTACGGCCAATATGAAGGTAAGTAGTAATAATCCGGGCTCTTATATTTTGCGTAAAGGAGAACAGATACGATATGCGATTACGATGCTTAATGGAACTAAGAATAAACGTGCAGCAGAGGCGTTCGTAGCGTTCTTTTTAGATCGACAAAAGGGGTTAAAGATTATTGAAAGCAACAATATTATACTGCTTGATTCGATTCATATTTTTTCGAATGATAGTATAGCGTTTGAAAATGAGATACTGTCAGAAAGGTAAAACGCTTTTCTATTTTAAGAAATCAGAAAAATTTGTAGTAATAGTAAAGGTGTTGGTTCCACCAGCTAAATGATAGTTGGCATGTGAATAGCTGATTTTGAATTTGGAAATCTTAATGCCGAATCCAAAAGAAAACCCTACCATAGCCGTGCGGCTTGCAATCTTAAATTCTTGACGACGACGATAGTTATAGGCTAATTGAACTAAGAAGTTTCCTTTTCCTGGAGCGAGTTCAATACCAAAAATAGCATGGCGCATAAGTTTATCACCAAATTCCCAACCATTGCTCTTTTCTATTGGCTCCCCTGTAAATGGGTCGAGCTCAGGTTCTTTATTTGGGTCAGAATAAGTTAAATCCCATTTTTGTAAATCACTCAAGAGCATGATCAAACGAAATGGAGCATGTTCAAATTTTTTGGAAATACCCCATTGAATTTCAAAAGGAATAGGTTCACGCTCGTCTTCATTATAAGTACTTATTTGACGACCTATGTTTTTTACAATAAATGACGATGTGATATACTTCTCTTGATTGATATAGCTCAAAGCAATATCGGCAGCAAGTCCATATGATTTATAAATATCGAGTTTCGAGTAAATATTCTTCAAATTCACTCCCATTTGAAAATGATCACTTAATTTCTTTGACCATCCGATGGTAAGAGCATATTCTGCCGCTCTAAAACTTCCCAATTCACGCCCCACTTCATCACGCTCCACAAAGTCACCATAACTTAGAAATTGTAATGTGGCTACAAATGTTCCAACTTTTTCAAAATCGTGTCCATAAGCAACAAATCCCGCATTCACGTCTTCAAAATAGTTTAAGTAGTTTAGCGAAAACTGATTATGCATTTCTTTACTAATAAGCGATGGGTTAGAATAAGCTAAGGTAATATCATTGTCATACACAGGTACATAGTTCCCGCCTAGAGCTGAAACTCTTGCCGAATTAGCCATGTTCAAAAACATATAGGTATGACTTCCTCCTAACTGTGCTTTTGCAGTAAAGCTAAATGTGAGCATAAGTGCAAATAGTAGAATGAAGGATTTATTACGAATCATTAATTACAAATTTAATATTCTTGAACTATGCAGTTTAGTTAGTTTATTTGTTAAAAGTTAACGCTTATATATAGCTTTTATTTTTGCGCTCCGACTTTTATTTGATTGCTGAGCGAAATTAGTAAATAATTGGAGAGATAATACAATCAACTGGCATAGTAACAGGGCAAACTAGATTGTATTTAGCCATGTTGATAGTCAACACTTTTTCGTTTCGTCAATGATGAAAGGCCTTGCGCGTTGGATTGACGAATCAAGAACTCGCTGACGGCTCTTTAATAACGAGTTCTTGTCCGTCAGCTGAGACGGACGAAGAAGTGTTATTAAATACTGTAATCTAACAAATTATCTTTTTTAATTAAATTAGGGTTGCCCTAGGTATAGTAATCTGAGTGAAATATTATGCCGAACTCAGGTTTATAGAATTGATGAAAAGAGTACATTTG
>Ga0256913_10000472_pt1 | contig 20815 bp, 14 predicted proteins | sample Axial_MatmetaG_FD_185970 | JGI IMG/M metagenome (GOLD analysis project Ga0256913, IMG submission 185970) | Deep-sea worm associated microbial mat communities from Axial Seamount, Juan de Fuca Ridge, Pacific Ocean - Axial_Mat | ecosystem: Environmental > Aquatic > Marine > Oceanic > Microbial... | reverse complement strand
AGCCTAAATACTAAACGCCAAACGCTAAACGCCAAACACCAAACGCCAAACACCAAATCACAAATAAGCACCAATACCGAAACATGAATTACCAAAACCCACTGAACGTTGTAGGTTTTGGAAATTTTAAAATTAGTATTTTGTTATTGTTTGAGATTTGATGCTTGTTTATTGATGCTTCGGGAAATAAAGATATGAGCCTTGTTTTGACTATTTTTTAGTCTAACGGAACAATTGCTTATACCTCCCCAAACTTAACGTAATCTTTTCGGCTTATTTAAACCTGATGGTTTTTAACGAAAGGTCATCCGGGCTTATTATTACAGCATCAAATTTTTCAATTTCACCGTTTTCCGCCTTTTTAATTGTACGGTTTATCATACTCTCGATTTTATCGAGCAACATGCCTCTTTTGGCACGCAGGGAGAAATCGGCCGGAAGGGTGACAACTTCCTCATAAGGATCTACGGGTTTTGAAAAAAAGTAAACGGGAACATTATCTATTTCTTTCACTTTTGCTTTGGTTGAAACGCCGTTCTTGAATTTGATTGCCCTGCTATTTTCTTTGAAAAGATCAACAATGATGGCATCAAATTCAGGCACCTTCTCTTTTTTTACTCTTTCAAGGGCTTTGTTTACAAGTTTTACGGCTTTTTCGGAAACTGTTGAATTTTCATCAACCGCAAGGCTGATAATGTTTCCGGCTGTTACCGCTTTACCCACCATTTCATATTCAGCGTCGGGAGTTGATAAGATAAAAAACGGAATCTCCGAAACCTTCTCAACAACAGCCAGTGATGATTTTTTATCTTGTGCATTAAGGGTGAAAACCAATGCAATTAAAGTTAAAGTGCCAATAAATTTTTTCATGTTTGCTTAATATTATAATGATGTATTTGATTATGTGGATAAAGGTACATAATTTTAAGAAGTGATTAAAACAGCCTGTTTAAAAAGAGATATCCCATTGAATCCTGAACCTGAAGTTGTCTTCATCGCGGTCGAAATCCTGATTATCGATATAGGCAAGGTCGGTGGTAAGTTTATTGCGATGGCCGTTAAAGAACCAGTTAAAACCGATACTGTATTCGTTGATGTTTTTGTCGTAAAAGGTGTCGTTGCTTATCATTGAGAATCGGGTTATAAATTCCAGTTGTTTGGGAATGAAGTCAATTATCTCGTTAAAAAAATATCCGGCCATTACATATCCTCCGTAGAGTTGCGATTGTTGTTTAAGGACTTTGTCATCAATATTTTTGATATGATTTTCGCTGGCAAGTGAGAATCCCTGATATTTAAACATTATCTCGAGGTTGTATTGAATAATCAGATATTGTTCCGGTTTTCCGGCAGGGTATCCCGGCAACTCACCTCCTCCCGAAGTTGAAAACCGGGTAAAGGCACTTTGATTGTACGCATAGGCAAGTGCTATAAATCCCTGCGGTTTGCTAACCCTTTTAAGATCGCAAAAATACATTTTCATGGGATGTCTGGAAAAGTTCCACTGGTACCGGGCAAAAAACAGAAACCTGCCGTCGTCGTTTTGGGCCATGCGTCCGTTTCCGTTGAAAATGCCGATATTATATGAACTGCTGCCGACTTTACCTTCAAACAAATCACCGATAACGGCAATACCGATTTGTCTGTCGAGGGTAAAATAGCGGTTTGCAATGGAACGGTCAACAAACTGTTGTTTTCCCGATGAGATGTATCGTTCGGTGTTATATTTTATCTTCCATTGTCCCACCTTTAATTGCAGCGCTTTGAACTTTGCAATGGTAAATTCCCAGTTCAATAAACTGTTTGAGGGAAAGTCGTACTCAAGGTAGTACTTAATAAAAGGTTTATAGGCATATCCTCCCACTTTCAGTCTGGCGCGTTGCAGGTTAAAGGAGCCGTTTTTATCATCCTCTTCGTCCACAAAAAAGAAGGTGTCTTCGGAGTTGAATTGTGCCCTGAACTGAAAACGCCATTCAACCTGCATTAAAAAATGGTTGTCGTACTCAAATTCCCATCCCTTTTTCCCATAGGCAAGTGTTACAGGCGGTGAAAGCGAATCTTTTTTAAATGTATAATGGAAATCCTGCCATTTTTTTTTGGTTCCCTGATTTTCTGTTGTGTTGGTTTGTGCAAACACCGCCGGCATACCGGTAATAATGATACCGGATAAAACAATCGCTCTTATGATTTTTCTGATGGTCATTAAAAATCGAAATAATAGGCGGGAGTATAACGATAGGCTTTTGAAATGTTAATGACCAGTTGGAACATGGGTATTCCGGCCCACATCCAATCCTTTGTGTTGTTTTCAACGCCAACAAAATAGCTGAAATTCAGGATATGCTTCTTGTCGAAAACATACGACAGGCCGGGCCCGACCCTGATATACTGAAATCCGTTCCAGTCTGACCACCAGCGGTAAATAAATCCCGCAACAAGGGTTGAAACCACATGTTCGTTGAACTTGTGGTTTAAGAAAACCACTTCCCGCAGTGCATTACCGATTTTTCCGTGATTGTCGATATCAATCTGCCATTTCACCTGATTAACAAATTGTATTTGCGAAGTGGTTACTTTGTATAAAAAACCAAGACCCGGGCGAAATTCAACTTTGTCGGGTTTTACCGTAAATCTGAAATCGGGGACAAGTTCAAAATTCTTAGATGCAAGAAAATTGGCCACAAACTCAAAATACCAGTTGTCAAGTTGCTGGAAATCATTTTCTAACCTTATCTGAAACTCACCCGAAAATTTCCATCTGTTTTGACCAAATGCTATTTTATTTCCAAGGTAGGCCTGATTGTCCCATGATGTGTTTTCCTGCCCTTTTACAGTAACAAACGAAAGTGTCAGAAGGAAAACGACAACAATATTTTTTTTAAACAGATTGTACATAATATGATAATTTGTTACCGTTGACGGGGATATATAATTTTCCACTCTTTTTTAATATCAACCACCAGCCATTTGTTTTTTGCGGCAAGCTCAAGACCCTTATTCAGTGATGTTAATCTCGATTCTTTGTCGTAAGCATGCTCGCGCTGCGCATCGGTATGATGTATAAAAGCAGCAAGGTGTTTGCCTTTGCCCGAGCTGCACCACTGAAGCATCTGGATATCGCCGTCGGAGTTTCCAAACGCTAAAACGGGCCTTCTTCCGATTGCACGAAAGATAGATTTGGGTTTTTCTTCATCATCATTAACCAGTAAAATCTCCGAAGATCTGATCAGTTCGGTTTTGCCGTTTTTGTTTTCCAGCTTAAGTTTCTGAAAACTTCCTATTACATGTTCTTTGGGTATGCCATACACACTTTCCGACCATGCACGCATAAAATCGATATCTCCTCCTGATACGATGTACACTTTAAATCCGTTTTGTTGCAGATAGTGCACCAGCTCCATCATAGGTTGAAAAACCATCCGGCTGTATGGTTTTCCGGTAACCGGATGCCGGCCGTTTTTCATCCACTCTTTAACCAGCGCATCATATTGATCGGTTGTAATATCGGCCTGTGCAACGGTCATTAATTTACCAATGCCGTAAAGTCCGAACTTTTTCCGAAGTGTCTCTAAATCGTGGTTAATGGCAGCCTGCATCAACTTATCTTTTTTCCATTTGGGATGATTAGGTGCCATTTTTTTTATGCGGTATAAAACAAATTCGATTTGAAAATAGGTTGGCTGTTCCGAAATCAATGTACCGTCATTATCAAAAGCAGCTACCCTGTCTTCAGGAGGAATGTAATAGGGGCTTCCTTTTGTGGTTACCGATTTTACAAAATCAATGATGGTTTGTTTCGATTTTGTATCATTCCATGAGGGCAGGATACGCTTGCCGTATGAAGGTTTTGGTGGAGGAGGAGGGGCAGGCTTCTCCTTTTTTTGTGGTTTTTCAGGAGTGGTAACAGGCTCTGCAGGCTTTTCTGGTTTTGTTGTGGCGGCAACTGTGTCTTCAGTTTTTGGAGGTGCCTGGCTTATTGTGTCGCTTGTTTCTGTTTCCGGCTTATCTTTATTTCCGGAGGGGCTGCTGCAGGCAGTAATAAATAAAAAAGAAACCAAAAACAGGGATATATATTTAATTTTCATGCGGATATCATTTTGTTGTTTAAAGGCGGTTGAATTATTACCTCCGTTATGAGGCAGTTTGGTAACTGCTAATATAAAAATAAAAAGTTTAACTAATCGAACCATCCGTTCTTTTTAAAAAATATCAGTAACGAACCGGCCAGCACAACAAAAACACCCAGTACAGCAAAATAACTGTATTGAAGATCTAACTCGGGCATATATTTAAAGTTCATCCCGTAAACGCCTGCAATAAAGGTTAACGGAATAAAAATGGCCTGAAGAATGGTGAGAATGTTAATTTTATGGGCCGACTCTTCCTGATGAATAAGCATAAATTGTGTTGTGAACGATTCCGCTTTTTCTTCCAAACGGTTCATAAGCCTGTTAACCTCTTTAAAACTGTATAAAAGTTCTTTTACTTTTCTGATATCCTCATTTTTGTCTTTTGTTTCAATAAATGAAAAAAGAATGCTTAGTCCCACATATTGATCTTCAATGATATCGGCAAGGAAACGTATGTTGTTTCGTATTTTCATAACCTCCGATGATCTTAACTGATCGGGGTTATCCAACAATGCCTTTTCCATTTCATTAAGCCTTTTTCGTACCTTGGAAAGATTGGTGATGTTTTGAGCCAGAATGTTTGTGATGATGGAATATAAAAAGAGATATTTCGGGTCGTTAAAAAATTCCTGCAAATTTACCGGCTGGTTTTGTCTTACGTTCAGACTACCTGTTTCGGGAATGATGAAGATTATCAGCTCCACCAGTATTATTACCGTAAGGAAGTCGCTTTGATAAATATCATCATCCCTTGAAATGATAAAATTCTGAATAATAAAGTTGTTTTCTACCTTTGGTATGGTGTAATTTTCAGGATCCGTAATAAATCCCTTACTTTCCAATATGGAAGAAAAGGGGCTGAGGAATTCCGGCAGTTTTTCCCTGTCGGAAGCATATAATTCAGCCCAGTTTATTTTCCCCTGCCATTGATCGGGAGGAGTGGTGCTGTCGACGCTTTCAGCTTTTCCGTTACGAAACCTGTAAAGTTTTATTTCCATAAATAGTCCCGGTTTTTATTGATCAAGTATATCATCAACTAAAATTGCCTGAAAAACTTTATAAGATATTGCCAGAATTACTGCACCAACAAACAACCCGATGATTCCTGCCATAATCATTCCGCCGATGGCTCCCAGTAAAACGGCGAGCATGGGTACATCAACGCCCCGCCCCAAAAACAACGGTTTGAGAAAAGCATCGCTCATGCTTACAATAGTACTGTAAATAAGAAAGATAACGGCAGGTGTGGTGTCGGCAATGGTAAAGGCATAAACGGCTAACGGTCCTAAAATCAACAAGGGGGGCAGTTGCATGATGGCGAAAAAGAGGATGATGATGGCCCATAATCCTGCAGCAGGAATGCCTACAGCCCAAATGCCTATTCCGCCTAAAAGGGATTGAATGGCAGCCACACCTAATACACCCTGAACAACACTTTTAATAATGGCCACCGAAAGTTCCGTGAAATTCTCCCCCTGTTTACCAATCAGCGTTTCGAAAACGGATTTGCCTGCCCGCCTGGCACCTTTGGCCTGTGTGAACATAACCCCAGCAATGATAATGGAAATAATGAAAAGCAGCAGTGTGGTGCTGATACCTGAAACGGTTCCCAGTAATTTTGGAGCAATGGCTTTTATTTGAGGTGCAAATTTTGAGATGGCTACATCTAAGTTGGTGTAGGCCAGTTGCCAGATGTCGTAAACAGGTTTTCCGATAACAGGCCAGTTAGCCACTTCTTTTGTGGGAGGAGGAATAACGGAGGTGCCTTTATCAAGCTGACTGTAAAACGATTTAAACCCGTCAATGGCCGAATCTATCAAAAAATATGAGGGGATAATCAGCACTGCTAAAGCGGCCAGCGTAATAAGGGTTGCCGCCAGTTTTTCGCGTCCGCCAAGTAATTTGCTGGTTTTTTTGAACAGGGGATAGAGCGCAACGGCAATAATGATTCCCCATAATACCGGCATAATAAACGGTTTGATAATGGCAAACGAGAAAACCAGTAATAAAATGATAAATCCAACCCTGAAAGTTGTGTAAATTGCTTTTTTGTAATATTCTTCCTGATTTTTCATAACGATTGTATTTTATATTGGTTATTTCATTGTTATCTTGTAAAAGCCTCCCCAATCCGGAAATAGATACCCCAGTCCTCTTTTCCAATGGCAGCATCTATACCGATGTTGATATTCCTCGACGGGATGGCTTTAAACCGGATGCCTGCTCCGGCAGAGGGCAGGAGCCCGCTGTAATTGTCGCCTTTAAAGTTGTCGGTGGCCAGTGCCACACCTGCAAAAGCGACCATTCCCCATTTTTTATAAAAATTCCAGCGATATTCGCTTTGTATATCATAAACCTGATTGGCACGGTGCTTTCCGTTGGTATAGCCCCTGAGATCATCTCTGCCCACAACATTTTTACCGTTAAAGGGAATGGAATCACCCAATGAAACGGCTCCGTAAAAACGGGCCAGCAGGGTAGCGTTATTTCCAAGGGAAAAATATTTATTGAAATCGATGTTTATTCTATGATAGGTTACCGTTGAGCCCAGTGCTTCTAAAAATGAAAATGTTTTTATTTTGGTATTTATTCCGCTGTGAGGGGTGAATACACTATTCCGGCTGTCATACTCCGTAACAAGTCCAAAGCCAAACAGGCGGAGGGTTTCGTCGGGTAAAAGGCCGGAATCAAATTGTGTTTTTACCCCCGAATATACAAACCGTAACCCCAGGTAAAGACGGCCGGTTACCAACCGTGTACCTTCGGCATAAAAAAATGCCATTTGTGTGCGGTAATCAATAAATTCCCCTTCGTCATCCGGTATGTTTGTGCCGGGTATGCCCTCCGGTATTTCGTAAAAGGTTTGGAAATTGATGTTCCCGAAACCGATGCCAATTTTGGTTCTCCATTGGTCGTTGTTAAAATAGAGCCGGTTAAACAAGCTTACAAAATAGGTTTTGTTGGTAAAAACAGAGCCGAACAAGCCCACCGCCGAAGCAGGCGACACGGTATCTTTTTTATTAACGTTAAAATAGGCATTGCCCATGCCGCCAAACTGCATGCCGAACGACCGGTTATAGGAAATAATGGGTATGAAAGCGAGATTTACCTTTTTACCTTTTTTATCAGGATGTTTTGATTGCGGATTTTGCGCAATAAGGAAAACAGGAAATATAATGAGTACAGCTAACAGGGTTTTGTTCATTTATTTGCCGTATTATAAATGTTGATTAATTAATTTGCGAAAGATACAGATTATTTCAATTATTTTTTACCAATTGACAGCATTATCGCAGGACTTGTCGGGATTGGAATTTATTTCTCGTTTTTTGGTTCCGTTGCCGGATTGTTTGCCTGAATTTTCAACTGGATGGTTTAGTGGTTATTTTTTGGTGACAGATTATAATTATTGTCGTTTATTCTTTTTGGATATGTTGGTCTGTAACCGGGTTCCGTAAATTGGCAGAACCTTTGAAATACCTTTAATAATGTAAAAAATACGCAAAAGATTAGTAAATAAAGAAGAATCCGAATTGTTAGATTATACTTAAAATATCTACTGAAAATAAATTTGTTATAATTTTTTTTAATAAAATTGAGATTTTATTTTGTGATTTGAAAAAAGTAATTACTTTTGTAAGCGTAAAAAGTACACATACTGTAATGTTCTTTGATTTGAGTAGTACAATTGTGTTTTTAAATTTCATTTTCATAATGAATTTTTGGTTTATGTGTTGAGGAAGGCTGCCGGTTGTTCGGCAGCCTTTTTTTGTTTATTCAAAAATTTTTTTTCGATTTTTGTATTTTAGGAAGTTGTTTAAAGTTAACTTGTTGGTTATAATAGTAAAATATTTAAAGTGACAGTTCAAAAAGTAATTTTTAGTTTTATTATCAGCCTAGGCAGGGGTTGTCACGCTGAGCGCCTGCCTTGCCGACAGGCAGGTAGTCGAAGCGTGATACATTCTTCGACTACGCTCAGAATGACACGTTTTTTACTTTTTGAACTTTCTTCTACAGTAGGATATTTGTATTTTCAAACTGTTAACTTTACACAACTACTATATTAATAAGGTGTGTGGTTTATGAAAAAAAGATATTTATCCGTCATATTGTTTTTGTTTATATCGGCTGTGTTGTTTTCTCAATCGGTGTGGTATGTGAGTATGGAAACAGGTTCCGATGCAAACGACGGGCGGTCGCCGTCAACTCCTTTTTATTCGGTTGACTACGCTATTGGATTTTTGCAACCATGCGACACCTTGTATTTTATGGGGGAGTTTGTTAACGATAATTATATTGACGGTTATTCCTTTTCGGGGGATATCAATGATCCGCACATCTGGCTAAGTGAGAATACAGTGAAAATTTCCGGTTTGCATGGGACTGCAGGTTGCTATAGTACGCTAAAGGCTTACGATTCAACCACGATTCTTAAAGGCGATACAGATTAACACCACAATTGCCGACCCCCTTTTTGTCAATCCTGGAAATTATGATTTTAACTTAAAATCGCAATCGCCTGCCGTTGGACTGTCCAATAAGGATTACGCACCGGCAGTTGATTTCTTTGGCAAAACAAGAGATGCCAATCCCGATTTGGGGGCAATTGAATATGATCCTTCCGTTAATAATGTATCTGTCGTAAACAGTGAATTTGCTGTTTATCCCAATCCCTTTCAAAGTGTTATTTATATTACGGGCAGCGGCTCATACCATAAGGTGGCGCTTTATTCTGTATCGGGGCAGATGGTCTTTTCGGGAGAAAATATGGCCACTCCCTTTATATTAAACCTTGCATACCTTAAAAGCGGGGTTTATATCTTGTGGCTTGACGGCAGCTCGCGTAAGGTCGTTAAATGTTAACTGCCTGTTTGATGTCCTTTTTTGTTTTAAGGGAGTAAAGGGTTTAAATCGTTTCGTTTTTCTGAAATTTCTATGGTTGTAAGTTGCCTGCCTGACGACCTGGGGGTGGTTTTTAGTTGTGTTGGGATAAGCTTATTGTGATGCAATTTAAAAGCAATCATCCGGCCTGATTTTTTATGTCAGTTGATACGTGTTCTTTTTCTGATAACAGGTTCGTCTGTCCAGAATCAAATCCGAAATCCAAACAATCTGCTGAAATATTTGGTATAATCTTTTTCGTATTCTCTTAACGTAATAAATACACAATGTAAATATATATAGCGCATGGTAAATTATAATGTAAAATATATAATTCAAAAGCGCAATAAAACAATGCAATACAAAAAATAATTAAGTTTTTTAAAAAAAAATAACAATTTTATTATGAAATTAGAAAAATGCTTTTACTTTTGTAAGTGTAAAAATAACGCAAAGTAGATATTTGATAAATAACAGGAAAAAATATGAATTTTTATGGGCAGTCTTTTTTTTATATCCGTTGGCTTAAATGTGTTGACGGATTGGTCTTTTTTTGAGGATGAATGCTCCATATTAATATAAACAAATCAATTTATTAACCAAAATCAACAAAAGCATGAAGAATCTATTACTTGCTTTTATTCTGTTTCTTTCGGCTGCCTTTGCCCCTGTTGCCAGTGCACAGGTGCATACGGTTACCGGAACGGTAACAGATGAAACGGGCGGTTTGCCCGGTGTGAACATTGTGGTAAAAGGAACCACAAATGGTACTATTACTGACATTGATGGGAATTACGTTATTCAGGCTTCTTCCTCCGATGTACTGGTTTTTAGTTTTATCGGTTATGAAACGTCTGAAGTTCAGGTTGGAGATCAAACCAGAATTGATGTGGCGTTGGTTGCTGAAAAAACGCAACTTGATGAAATTGTCATCGTTGGTTACGGAACAACTAAGAAAAAGTTGATTACCGGTGCCAACATGAATGTTAAAGGAAAGGAAATATCCAAACTGGCACCGGTAAATGCCATCGATGCGTTGCAGGGCATCAGTCCGGGTGTTACTCTGACAAGGAACAACGGAATGCCCGGTGCTTCGTCGAAGGTTAACATCAGGGGTATGGGAACCATTGGTAACTCAAATCCTCTTTACATTGTTGACGGAGTAACTGTAAGCAACATCGACTATTTAAGCCCTTCCGACATTGAGTCGATTGATGTTTTAAAAGATGCTGCTTCGGCTGCCATTTACGGATCGCGGGCTGCCAACGGTGTAATTCTGGTAACCACAAAAAAAGGTTCCAAATCAACAGGCAGCGGAAAAGTAAACGTCGATTTTAATACCTATGTGGGTGTGCAAAACGTTTACAAAATGCCCGATGTGTTAACCGCTCAGGAGTATGCACATATGCAAAATGAAGGCCGTTTGAACGACGGTTTACAGCCTTGGGATTTTGCTTCGATGGTTCCCGACTGGGATAAGGTCGAAAGCGGTGAATGGAACGGAACCAACTGGTTTGATGAAATGCGGAATGAAAATGCCGTAATTCAGAGTTATTCGCTGAATATGAACTGGGGAAGCGACAGGTCTGTTTATTCACTCGGAGCTTCTTACTATTCTCAGGACGGTACGCTCGGCAAACAGGTTGACCCCCGCTTTAAACGCCTTACATTGCGTTTTAACTCCGATCACATCCTTTGGAAAAAAGATGATTTGAACATCATCCGTTTCGGAGAGAACTTTACCTATACAAACAGGGAAAGAGTTGGCATAAAAGCAGGTAATTTGTATTATAACGACATCCGTAATGCCATAGCCACCCATCCTTTGATGCCGGTATATGACGAAAACGGCGATTATCATTATGCCATCGACTGGTACCCGGATAAAGCGAATCCGCTGGCTTTGATGGAGAACGACATGAAATACCAGTGGCCTGCAAATAACAATGCAGTTGGGAATGTTTACATGGAAGTGCAACCGATTAAAAACCTGATCATCAGATCAAGTTACGGTTTTAATGCAGGTCTTGGTTCGTCAAGACACTGGGTTCCGGAATACAACCTCTCTGAAAAAAATGTTAATCCTTATGAATGGACAAGCCAGTCGATGTATCAAAATTACAACTATACATTCACCAATACGGCTTCTTACGAATTTCGACTGAATAAAGACAACTACTTTAAAGCGTTGCTTGGTACCGAAATGTACAAACAAACCGTGGCCTTAAATGTAAACGGTAAAAACATGAACGGTGTTTTCAATGATCCCGATTATGCCTATCTTGATAACTATCCGGTGGTTGACCCTACGCTTACAAAAGTTGGCGGACATGATAATTTCGGTCAGGCAATTTTATCTTATTTCGGTAGATTGACCTACAACTTTAAAGAGCGTTACCTGTTTACTGTTGTGCTTCGTTCCGACGGTTCTTCAAACTTTGCCGAAGGAAACAGATGGGGCGTGTTCCCGTCGGTAGCCGGTGGCTGGGTTATATCAAGCGAAAAATTCATGCAGGATGTAAAATGGGTTGACTTTTTGAAACTGCGTGCCAGCTGGGGACAAAACGGAAACCAGAATATTGGTGCATTCCAATACACTTCAACCATCACCTATAATAAAGGTAACTATTTCTACGGTCCCGATAAATCGATTATTTATCTTGGCGGTTACCCCTCACGTGTTCCCAATCCTAACGTTACATGGGAAACATCGGAACAAACCGATATTGGGTTAGATGCCTATTTTGTAGATTCAAAACTTAAATTCAACATCGATTATTACAGTAAAATAACCAAGGACTGGCTGGTAACGGCTCCCATTCTTGCCACAGCCGGAACCAATCCCAGCGATATAAACGGGGGAAATGTAAAAAACAGCGGTGTTGAAATTTCACTGGGATGGAACGATGTTAAAAAAGATTTCAGCTATGGCATTACCGGAACCTTTGCTTACAATAAAAACGAAGTAACCGAAATTGCCAACGACGAAAAGATTATTCATGGTCCGTCTAATATATTAACACACGGCATGTCGGAAATGTATCGTGCCGAAGTAGGTTTCCCCATTGCTTATTTCTGGGGCTTCCAAACCGACGGTATTATTCAGAACACAGATGAAGCCAATGCTTACAACAGCCGCATCACTTCCGATCCGAGAGCCATTGTTCCCGGTCCCGGCGATTTTAAATATGTGGATCAAAACGGCGACGGTGTAATTGATGATGAAGATAAAGTTTATCTCGGCGATCCCCATCCTGATTTTAACTTTGGTTTACAAATCAACCTTGCTTATAAAGGAGTTTATTTCAACTTTACGGGTGTTGGCCAGGCAGGCATGCAGGTTGCCAAATCGTACCGTTCGTGGAACTTCCCTTACGACAATTATACCACCGATGTTTTCCAGCGCTGGCATGGCGAAGGTACTTCCAATACCTTTCCTAAGCTCACTTCAAGCGGAAACCAGAATATGCTCTTTATGTCGGATTTCTTTGTTGAAGACGCTTCTTTCTTCAGAATCAGCAATGTTACCATTGGATTTGATTTGAGTACGTTGCATTTTTGGAAAAACCTCCCTCATGCAAAAATCTATTTCCAGGGACAAAACCTATACGTATTTACCAATTATTCGGGTTTGGATCCGGAAATCGCCTGGGGACCCTCAAGCTGGGCTTCCGGTATCGATATTGGAACCTATCCTCCGTCGCGTAATTTAATAGTTGGTTTAACAATCAATTTCTAATATTAAAAAACAATAAATCATGAAACGTTTATCATATATAGTATTCTCGTTGGTTTTGTTGACGTTTTTAAATTACGGTTGTGGCAATAAGTTCCTCGATCGCGATAATTTAACACAGCAGGATGAATCGAACTATTACACAAAACCCGAGAAAGTAAAAGAAGCCTTAACTGCCGTTTATTCTGCAATGGCGGGAAAAGGAACGGGCGATGCCTATTTGGTGGCCTGCTTGTTGTCTCCCGATAACCTTCCGGGCGGAGGTCCCAGTGACATAGCTACGCAGGGAACCGACAAGTTTCAGTTGACAAAGGAAGATATGTACGATGCTTTGTGGAAAAGAGCTTATGAAGGCATCTTCCGTGCTAACATGTTGCTGATGCACAAAGATGATGCTACCTGGGAATTGGAAGAGGAAAAGAACCAGGTGTTGGGTGAAACTCATTTTATGAGGGCTTATTTCTATTTCAGACTGGCAAAGTTCTTTGGAGAGGTTCCTTTGATTACCGATCCGCTGGTTGATCCCAATCAGCCCAAAGCAAGTGCCGATGAGCTTTATACTTTAATAGCCTCTGATTTAAAAGATGCCATTAACCTGATGTCGGCCAAAGCATACACCGACCTTGAGTATGGCCATGCATCAAAATGGGCTGCCGAAGCGTTGATGGCGCGTGTATATCTTTTTTATACCGGTGTTTATAATAAAACAACACTGCCTACTTACGAAAACGATATTACAAAAGCAGATGTTCAGAACTGGCTTGTGGATATGATCGATAACGGAAATTACTCGCTTGTTGATGATTTTAGAAATTTGTGGCCCTATTCATACGATACTACTTACTATAAATATGCAAGGGTTAACAACCTTAAGTGGGTAGGTGAAACTCAGGCCAATCCTGAAAATATCTTTACCATTAAATTTGGTCCTTATGCGGGATGGTCAGGCGATCAGTCGCTTTATTATTGTAATAATTTCAATCTGTTTGTTGGACTTCGTGCCAACGACAACAGTGTGCTCGGAAAAGGCTGGGGATGGGCAACCGTTAATCCTCAGTTGTGGGACAGTTATGAAGATGGTGATTTGCGGCAGGCAGGTTCTATCCTTAAAATAGGTTATCCTGATGAGAATCCCGAATATCAGGACGGAACATTCAAATATGGTAAAAACCAGTATCAGTACGAAACCGGTTGTTATATTAAAAAATATATTCCCGTTAACGGAAAAGATGAGAATGGTAAATGGAAAGGAATGTATTTTTTAATGTACGGCGGACAGGATAATATTCAGCTTTGGAATATGCAGGATTTGGTAGTAATACGTTTTTCAGATGTGCTGTTAATGGCTGCCGAACTTGAATGTCCCAACGCTCAGCAATATTTTGATATGGTTAGAACCAGAGCTGGCCTTGAGTCAAAACCGGTTACGTTGGAAAATATCAAAGCCGAAAGAAGACACGAGCTTGCTTTTGAAGGTTTGAGGTATTTCGATTTGATGCGCTGGCACGATCTTGAAAGTGCTTTCGCCGAAGTGAAAAATATCCCGATCAAAAATCAGGGCGAAGATGCTATTTACAATGCAGAATATCGTCCTGAAACCAAAGGCTTCTTGCCTATTCCTCCTACTGAAATCAGATTGTCGGGTGGCGTACTTACCCAAAATCCGGGCTGGTAACAGATGTTTAATGTTGTAATAAAAATTTAACAGTATAACAAAATGAAAAATGTTTTATTAATGTTGACGTTGGGTCTGTTGGGCGTGTTTTATGCCTGTAATCCCATCGAAGACAGAAATACACTGGGAGATGTTCCCACTCCCGATCAAATAGATGTTTCGGTAACATCCATTGATGGTACCAACAAAATTGTTTTGAAAAACAATACGCCTCAGTATGGAGGTATGTGGGACTATAAATTTGGAACTTCAACAAAAATGATCGATACCGTTATTGTTCCCGTTGTGGGTACTTATGCGGTTACCTACAAAGCTACCACTGCAGGAGCCATTGTTGATAAAGATGTTGAGGTGACCATAGAAGAGATGACCTATACCGTACCCGGATATTCTGAGCTGACCGGAAACGGCGTTGGCAAAACATGGGTTTACGATAAAAAGGAGTATCCTAACGGAAACATGGGTAAATTCTGTTACCTCGGCCCTCCTAACCCGCATAAATGGAATAAAATATGGTGGGATCCGGGTAAAGATGTTGGCGATGACTGGTACGAAGATGAAAATGCTTCCATCAGATTTGAAATTGACGGAGCAAATACCGTTTGTACCTTTATTCCCGAATCGGGTGAATCCATTGTCGGTTCCTTTGTTTTGGATATGGCTAATATGAAGCTGAGTGTAAAGGATACACACATTCCCGATCATGCTCATCCAAACGTTTTGCCCGGGAATGTTAATAACGGATTATACACTATTTGTGTTTTAAAAGATAATAGTTTAATACTCTTTCAGGCCCAAGCGAAAGGTTGGTTCTGGCGTTTTAAACCTGTTGATTAAATACATTAATGGTTATAATATGTAAACTTCTCCTCTCGTAATGGTTTTTGTTTATTAAAAAGGGATGCCTGCTGGCATCCCTTTTTTAATTTTGATATCTTACTTGTAAAAGTATTCGGTATTTGCTGGTTGTAAAAAGAAATAGTGACTTTATTTTATGGCAATTATAAGCATGTTTGCAGCTGTTCTTAAAACCTTTTTTCAGCCGGCAAAAGTTTATTAATGTAAATTACCCTATGCAAATACCAGCTTTTCCTTTTTTGTTTTTTCGTAAACCTCGCGACTGAATATAAATACCTGGGCAGGTTTGTGTGGTACGCCCTGTTGCTTTTCATCCAAAGGAATGATGTATTTAAGCTGCATTATTTTTTTTCTGAAATTCCTTCGGTCGTAGGTAGTGCCAAGAACGGCTTCGTAAAGTTTTTGTAACTGTGTTAAGGTGAATTTTTCAGGAAGCAGTTCAAAACCAATGGGCTCCTGTTTAAATTTCTTGCGTAAGCATTCAATCCCCTTTTCAATTATTTCGGCGTGGTCAAATCCCAGTGGCGGTAAATCTTCTATCGGAAACCATTCTGCATTTTTGTGCTCTTCATCTAAAACCAGTTTGCTTTTGTCAACCAGCGAAAAATAGCCGATACTGAAAACATGGTCGGCAATATCCAGGTTAAGGTGTCTCACCCATATCTGGTCTTTTTCATTTTTAAGCCGGTTTGTTTTGCTAAAGCAAAAAAACTGCTCAAGATAAATATTGTCAAATCCTGTTATGTTATATAAAACACGGTATGCCGCATCGTCGGCCGTTTCTCCTTTAAGTAAATGGTTGCCTGCCAGTGTGTAATCAGAAATAATCTTTTCTCCGTTTTCGTTAATTAATTCCCGTTTCTTCAGCAAAATATGCAACCGGTCAAAATCAAAACCAAATACCAGACAGTCAACCGAAATATTGGGTATAATTTCTTTCATATGATTTATTATGTAAAATGTACACAGTGCAAATATAAAAAAATACTAAAAAGTAAGATGCCATATTGCCGTTTTTGTTGGTTGCTATAATCTTATTAAGGTGCCATTTTATGGTAATTTCAAAAATTATTGGAATTTATTTTTATATTTCATGAAAAGCTTTTACTTTTGTAAGCGTAGAATATACACAAAGGTTTTTTGCTGGGTTTGACAGAATACTTTCTGCAGACTGATTTGTTTTTATGCACAAATTAAAATATATTTACCCACCTGAAATACATAGATTTGGAAATAGTAAATTAAGAAAATGAAAGTATGAAAAGATCTATACTTGTTTTTGTTTTTTTCCTTTTAGTAACAGGAGTAACACCTCTTTTGGGGCAGGTGCATACTGTTACGGGAAGGGTAACTGACGACTCGGGCCCGCTGCCCGGTGTTAATGTTGTTGTAAAAGGTTCAACAACAGGTACAGTTACCGATATTGATGGTAAATATTCCATTAAAGCGGCACCAACCGATGTGCTGGTTTTTAGTTTTATCGGTTATGAAAGACGGCGCCATACTGTTGGCGACCGCACGAACATTGATGTTACGCTTGTACCCAAAAAAACCGAACTTGATGAGGTGGTTGTTGTGGGTTACGGTACCATGAAAAAAAGTGACCTCACAGGGGCAACATCAACGGTTAAGGTAAATCAGAACACCGCAAAAGAGTATGCAACGGTTGATAAGATGTTGATGGGCCGGGCATCGGGTGTGCAGGTTGTGAGCAACAGCGGAAACCCCGGCGAAGGCGTAAGTGTTAGAATTCGGGGTACCAACAGCCTTAGAGGTAACAACGAGCCTTTGTATGTAGTGGATGGTGTGGTTATTACAACTGCCGGCGAGGGGGTTGCCAATGCTTCGAGAGACGGAAACGATTATCAACAGGTACAGAATGGTCTGGCAGGAATTAACCCTGCGGATATCGAAAGTATTGAGATATTAAAAGATGCGTCTGCCACGGCAATCTACGGTTCAAGAGGATCCAACGGGGTTGTGCTTATCACCACCAAACAGGGTACAAAAGGCCGGATGACCGTCAATGGTTTTGCCATTACCGGCGTTTCGATAATCAATAAAAAACTGGATGTGCTGAACGGTGTTGATTATGCCAAATACCGGAATGAAAGCAACCTTTTAAAACATCAGAACCCGCTCTATTACATCAACGGCAATGATGTTTATCCGGTTATTTACGAAAACGGAAGCCCTGTGGTTGGCGATACTCCCATGAAACAGGTTAACTGGCAGGATGAGGTTTTTCGTCCGGGTTATTCCTATAATCTTGGTTTTTCGGTAAGCGGAGGCGGTAAAAAGGGTACCTATTATGCTTCGGGTTCCTTTAACGATGTGGGTGGAATTGTTGACAATTCCAGTGTTCAGTCAGGTAATTTCAGGATCAATACGATACAGCATATTACAAAAAAGCTGGATGTTGATGCCAGGGTTTCGCTGTATGTCGGTAAAAACAATTTTGCGCAAAGCGGATCAAAAGCCGGCTCAAACAGAAGTTTCGTTAAAAGTGTATTGACCTTTAGCCCTTTGATAGGTGAAGATATTACCGATTACGAAGATGATCTGGGGTTGTCGAATCCCTATTCGTGGATTAATGATTTTGAAGATGTTACCAATGAGCTTAGAAGTCAGGCTGCTTTGGGTTTTGTATATAAACTTCCGGTTAAAGGATTGAAATTTAAGATAAGAGGTGCGGCCGATATTTGGTCGAAAGAAAGAAGACGCTGGTATGGAATTACCACCTATCCGGGAAGTCAGGATAACGGCCGGTTATCAATTTCGGGATTGAGAAAATTCAGTTATGTGGTGGATAACCTTTTGATGTATAACCGTGTGTTTCATAAAAAACATTCGTTAAATGCCATGGCAGGATATGTTTTTGACGGTAGTTATAAAGAGGATAAAACTTACGAGGTAATTGACTTTGTAACCTATGAATTTACAATAAACGGCCCGGAATACGGTAAAGTGGCTTCAAGGCCTTTGAAAACCTATCCGCGTACCGAGTCGATGAACTCCTTTTTAACACGTATTAATTATACTTACAATCATAAATACAGTGTTACTGCAACTTTTCGTGCCGACGGGTCTTCAAAGTTTGCCCCGGGCAATAAATATAGTTACTTCCCTTCGTTTTCGTTTGCCTGGCGGATTTCCGAAGAGGAGTTCCTGAAAAATGCAGACGCTTTGAGCAATCTGAAACTTAGAGCAGGTTGGGGACTGACCGGTAATCAGGCAATCAATCCCTATCAAACCTTTTCCAATTTCAATATTGGCTATTATGCAGGTGACGACGAATCAACCCTTATCGCATTTGTGCCGGGTAACATTCCCAATCCCGAATTAAAATGGGAAACCACTTCACAATTGAATGTGGGGCTCGATTTTGGCTTTTTTAACGACAGGTTGTTTGGTTCGATTGACGGGTATTATAAAAAAACCTTTGACCTGCTTCAGCAAATAGCCATTCCCCAGTCAACAGGCTATTCTTCCATGCTGATCAATCGTGGTACCATTTCAAACCATGGTATCGATTTAAACCTTACCGGAGTCGCTGTAGCCACCAAGGATATCTATTTTGCCATTGGCGGTAACTTCTCCATCAACAGAAACAAAATTCTTGATCTTGGTATTCCCGAAGCACCCGTTTATTTTGATGGTGATGAGCGAATGGAATCCTATTATCTGGGCGATAACATCTCAACAGGTAACTACTTTAAATGTCCTGCCAATATTTTTATGGTTGGACAGCCCATCGGTTTGTTCTGGGGTTGGGAAACCAACGGAATCTATCAGGAAGGTGACCAGGATATTATTGACGGGTTTCAACCCGGCGATGTGAGGTATGTTGACCAAAACGGCGACGGTAAGATCAATATTAAGGACAGAACCGTTATCGGTAATCCAAATCCCGATTTTACCTATGGTGTTAATATCAATTTTACTTATAAACGTTTGTCGTTCAGTTTGCTTGGCTATGGTGTGTATGGTAACGATATAGCCAATGGTATCGGACTTGAGTATTATTATGCCACAGGATTGGCACAAAATATTTTTCCGGCTGCCTATCACGATGCGTGGAGGCCTGAAAAACCTTCGGATGAATATTCGCGTATTTTGTTTTCTGAAGAAAAGTTTGCCGCTATCAGCGACAGGATTATTGAAGATGGCAGTTACTTCAGGCTTACCAACATAACCCTTGGTTATGATATTCCTTTGGAAAAGGTTTTCAGTAAGTTCCATGTTTATGTTTCTGCTCAAAACCTTTTTACACTTACCAATTATAGTGGATACGAGCCGAATATTACCAGCTTCCTTAGCAATGGAAATATCCAGGGTGTTGACTGGAATGCGTTCCCCAATGCAAGAACATTTATGCTGGGTTTAAACATTAACTTTTAGTTTGACAAAAAATATTTAGAAACATGAAAGTACTTAAACATATATTAATATTATTGGTTGCGGGATTTGTTATCTCTTCCTGCAGCTTACAGGAAGACCCTACTTTTTTGTCACAGGAAAGTGCATTTGCAAACCTCGGCAATGCCCGTTCAACACTTGATGGTGTTTATAACGGGATGGCAGCTTACCACTATTTTGGTAACGATTTTCTTTACCTGTCGTTTGGCAGCTCAGGCTATTTTGTTTCGGGAGCGGGTGGAAATTCGCAGGCAACCGATAATAAGTTCCTTTGCTCGTTAAAACCGCAGCCCAGTGCAACTTATACCGAAAATTCATGGCAGGGAATGTACCTTGTTATCGAAAGGGCAAATACCATTATTGCCAATATGGATGTTGTTGAGGACCCGAAGGATGCAAATGAGTTAGGATGGAACGAAGTAATCGGGGAAGCCTATTTTTTGCGTGCCTTTACCTATTTTAATCTGGTTCGTTTATGGGGCGACATTCCGTTACGACTGGAACCCACCGATGCCAACAATATCAATAAGCCTAAATCTTCAACAGATGTGGTTTATAGTCAAATATTGGCGGATGCCGATATGGCAAAAAAGCTGATGTTTCCCAAAGGTCTTGAACGTTCCGGTTATCCTGCTGCAGAAGCAGCCGCCATGCTGAAAGCCAAAGTATATATGCAAATGGCCACCACCAACGATAAGGTACCTGCCGGAGATAATTTCTGGCAACTGGCCTATAACGAAGCCAAAGAGGTTTACGGAAAATATATGCTGGTAAATAATTATGCCGATCTGTTTAAAGAGCAGCAGGGAAACAATACAGTCGAGTCGATTTTTGAAATTCAGTTCAACGATATTGCCCGTAGCAATTATGTTAAATTCTTTACCGCTCCTAAGGCCACAAAGGGTAAAACATGGGGAAGAATCAAGTTCAATGCCGAGCTGGTTGACTATCACATGGCTGCATATCCTGATGATTCCATTCGGTTAACACAGACCTTTAAAACATCATATGTTAAAATGGATAACATGAAAACTCAAAAGCTTTATCCTGAAAATACAACACGTAAGAGTTTTGGTTCCGCCTTTCCTTTTGAATACAAATATTGGGAAAAGAATG
>Ga0256913_10000471_pt1 | contig 20845 bp, 13 predicted proteins | sample Axial_MatmetaG_FD_185970 | JGI IMG/M metagenome (GOLD analysis project Ga0256913, IMG submission 185970) | Deep-sea worm associated microbial mat communities from Axial Seamount, Juan de Fuca Ridge, Pacific Ocean - Axial_Mat | ecosystem: Environmental > Aquatic > Marine > Oceanic > Microbial... | reverse complement strand
ATTAATGGTCATAAAACCACCAAAGCTCCAACCTTGAATACCCATTCTATTCTCGTCCACATAAGGTAGACTCAGCAAATAATCAACACCCACCAATTGGTCAGCCACTTCATTTTTTCCCAGTTTACGATGAATCGCATTTTCAAAGGCAAAGCCCCTATTGGGAGTCCCTCTATTGTCCATGGTAAATACCACATAGCCTTTTTGAGCCATCAGCTGCATAAACATACTGGCTCCACCTCTCCAACTATCGGTGACCAATTGCGCATGTGGGCCACCATAAACATAGTAAAAAACGGGGTATTTCTTTGTGGAGTCAAAATCTGCAGGTTTGATCAGGCGGTAATACAATTCGGTGCCATCCTCATTCTCCAATGTCCCCATGCTCATTTCTCCCAGATCATAATCTTTCAAAGGGTCAATATCGCGCATCAGCTCTTTTATTTTCTTTCCTTTTAGGCTGCGTAGCTCATACACTTTAGCCACATCGGTAGATGAATAAGTATCGATAAATAAGTTTTTGTTGGGACTAAAGATCGCATGATGCGTTCCATGATCACCGCTTAGTTTTTTCACTCTATGGTTTTGGATATTCACGCTATAGATATGGTTTTGGAGAGGTCCCTCTTTGGTGGCAGTGAATAAAGCTTTTTCTCCCTTATCATCGAAACCTAAGAATGCTGTCACCTCCCATTCACCTTTGGTGAGCTGGCTAACAAACTGTCCTTTGGTGTTGTAGACATACATATGCATCCAACCATCACGCTCCGAAAACCAAATAAACTGATCTTTTCTATTTTTAAGGAAATGTAGCGGAAACTCCGGTTCTACCCATGTTTTGGCTTGTTCTTCGAATAAAGTTTTCACGAAGCTACCATCAGAAACCTGATATTGATTGAGCCAAAGGTGGTTTTGTTCCCGGTTCAAAATAGCGATATAAATATATTTCGCATCGGGTCCCCAGCTCACACTAGTCAGAAAATGATCCACAGAATCGCCTGTTTGTATCATCACTGTCTCTCTAGTTTTGATATTAAAGACGGCAAGCTTCACCACCTCATTAGTCATGCCGGCCATGGGATATTTGATGCTTTTTACTTCGGCTTCACGCTTGGTGATATCCACTATGGGATAATCACCCACCATGCTCTCATCTTTCTTATAAAAGGCTAGCAAATTTCCTTTGGGTGACCAGAAAGTGCCTTTGGTAATTCCAAACTCGCTTCTATGTACTGTTTGCCCGTTGACAAGTCCGGGGAGGCTGTCTTGTGTAACATCAATCTGCTCACCTTTGGAAGCAACAAACAAATTATTTCCTATAGTATATGCCAAATCATTGTGCTCTGAGAAATCTTGATTCTTTGCATCTTCATTCCATGAATTTATAATTTCCGCCTGCTTCTTTTTTAAATTGACTTCTATCAATTGATGCTTATGGCTAAAAGTAAAAACATCGGCAGCTTGCCAGGAGATAGCCGGCATACTCTCCAGCTTAGTGGAATCCAGACTTGCCAGCACGTGGTTGAGATTTGCCAATTTAAAAAGAGTATCTACTTGGGCTTCTTTAGTAGCGTCGGCACGGAGGATCGCGTCTTTTGCACGATAGGTAAAATATTTGCTATTGGTCTGCCAGCTGATATTCGATAGCCTTTTGGGTAGAATATCTCTATTAAAATAAATAGCGTCTTTAAAGGTTAATTGTTTGCCTTGAGCAAAAGATGAAATCCCTATTGCCAGTAAAAGAGACAAGAAAAAAATCGTTAACTTTTTCATTTGTATATTGTTTTATTTGGTTCTTGTTTTATTTCCACCATCTAAGTAAGCCTGTTTCTATAATAAGCATGAGAAAAGCAATAATCACAAACCATTTCCATAAGCTTTTCCCTTGATCCAGCTGCACTATCTGTGAAGAAACATGATCGGGTGTACTTTCTAATACCTGAAAATTACTGAGTTGGTTGTCAGCAATTTGTTGCAATAAATCTTCAGGTGTCCAGTTGGAGAAATTCGATTCTTTGCGGTCATAATTCACCGCAATTTGATCGATGACTTGATCATGATATCTGAGCTTAAAAACGCCATCATTAGGCCACTGAATATTCACCATTAAGAGCTTGTTTCCTCCTCTGTTTTTTATTTCCGGAATCCAATCAATTGTCTTTTGCTGAAGATGGGGCACTTCGTCAGAAGAATAATCAGCGGTCGCCTTATTTAAATTTACTTCCACGGCTCTATTACTTCCAATACTTTCGTATATGGCCTTTTGGTTCTGCATTTGTAATACCATTTGATAAAAAATGGGGACAAAGATAGCGTGTTCAGGCAGTTGAGAAAATGTAGTATTGAGTGGCATGGCCAACTGAAAAATCTGCCCCGATCCATATTTTGTCATGGTGAGTACATTTTTCTTTCCTCTAGTAGTCAGTAGCTTATTCGTATGATTTTGCGTTCCAATTTGTATGGGATAATACTTCCGGATCAGAGGCAGGTCTGTCTTTTGGTTTTGTTTCCGTTTTAGCAATCCCTTCTCGAAAACTCTTCTAAAAAAGCTTTGCTGCTTATCAATATCTCCCAAACGAGTAACATTGGTGTCGAGGCTTGAATACAAAGGTGCTTTCATATGCTGCATCCAACTGTTCAACACCTTTTGCTGATCTTGGGCATTTGGAATGATCAAGAGCTGTCCTCCATTTTGGGTATATTGTTCCAACTCTGTCTTCAAACCACTACTAATGTCTTTCAGCTCATTGAGGATAATTAAATCCTGATTTTTTAATGCTTCATAAGCAACAGCATTTACAGAGCTTGCTGACCAATTGATTAAACTATCTCTGCTAAATAAATGCCGGAGATATACATTCGGATTTTCTTGATAAATCATAGACACATGAAACAAATCCCTCACGCGGAAATTGAAATAAAGATGATCATCGAAGACAATTGGATAGTCATCAATTTCCAATTCGCCATAGAAATCTCCCTTTTCACCATTGGTAAAAGACAGATCCACTATTTGGCTTTCGTTTGGCTTAAAATGAACAGCTACTAGGGTTTTCTGTTCATTATTAATCAAGAGCTTCAAAGGGATATTCGATAGGTCTTCGGAACCTCTATTACTAAGTTTTACATGCAATTCAGAAACCGAGTGTGGCAGCTGTACGGGATATTCAAACCAGCAGCTATCAATAGAAATATTATTTACGGGGTTGTTCTGAAGAGGAAGGATGCGTACCAAAAGGTTGGTGTCAGAACTTAAACTTTGGTCAAGACGGTTGTTCTTTTGGAAATCAGATAATAGATAAAGAATGGCCTTTTGATGGGATTGCTGAAACCCTGACTGTTCTCTGAGCATTTGTTCCCTTTGAAAGATATCGTGGAAAGATTGTTGCAGATGATCGGCCTGTATTTCCATCACGTTCTGAGCCATCTCCGCTTTATTAAACCAGCGATGATGTTTGCCATACATATCGTTGGTAATCAAGTGAAAATAATCGCTATTTTGGTAAGAATCTAAAATATGTAGCGCCATATTTTGAGCCTCATTGAGCAAGGATCCATTTTCTCCTATATGCGTCATGCTGAAAGAGTTATCGATATATATGCTCACCAGCTTTCTTTTCTGATGATCGATTTGGCTTTTGTTATTGGGGATAAATGGTTGAGCAAATGCCAGCACTATGGCTATGATAGCGAGAATGCGACTGAGCAAAACCACCAGATGTTTGATTTCCGACTGTTTCCGGGTTTTCTTATGAATGCTTTGAAGCATGGCCACATTGGAGAAGTAGACCTTTTTGTAACGGCGAAAGTTGAATAAGTGAACCAAAATGGGAATAGCCACAACAAACAATCCATATAATACATTTGGGTATAAAAACTCCATATAAATCAAGCTATTTTACGAAAGACCACAAATGTAAAAGAATTAAGGATAAAGAGGTGAACTTATAGCTAATTATTTTTTGTTAAGCGGACAGTTTAAGCATAACTGCTACTGTTGAGTATATGTTTTTGTGGCGATATATATACCACTATATTCTCCTAGTGCTTGTCCATAAAGTCGCTAATTTTTTAAAAACCTGGAGAGTCTGGCTTAGAATGTTTGAGTTCGATGTTTCGTGATTAAAACTTGTCTATTATACTAATAACTAGATTATTAAATGAATAAATAGAATAAAAGTTATTACCGGAGTATCAATATAACAAACTAAATATCAATCTTTTGTACCAAATGTAGCCGCTTCATAAATCTACTTTAGTTAAGAAAGGGCAATAGTTATAAATGAATGTTAATGCCAGTGAAGGATAACTTTTTATCAGGCTTAAAGAGCCAATAATTCAGAGATAGGTTCCTGACCATCAAAAATCATTTTCTCAGGATTCTCTAAAAGCTCTTTTACGGCAACTAAAAAGCTTACACTTTCACGTCCGTCAATGACTCTATGGTCGTAGGATAAAGCAATATACATGATTGGATGAATTTCCACCTTACCATCAACAGCGATAGGGCGATCCACAATATTATGCATCCCCAAGATAGCCGATTGAGGAGGGTTGAGGATAGGCGTAGATAACATACTCCCAAAAACACCCCCATTGGTGATGGTGAAAGTCCCCCCCGTCATCTCGTCCAAACTGAGTATGCCTTCGCGTGCTTTGATAGCCAGTCTTTTTATTTCAGCTTCTATTTCAGCCAGACTCATCAGCTCTGCATTACGCACCACCGGAACCACTAAGCCTTTTGGCGAGCTCACAGCAATACTAATATCGGCATATTCGTAAGTGATAGTTTCTTCCCCATCAATCATAGAGTTCACTTGTGGGAATTTCTTTAAGGCAATGGTGACAGCCTTGGTAAAGAAAGACATAAAGCCCAGCCCAACGCCATGTTTCTCTTTGAATGCTTCTTTGTATTTCTTGCGTATTTCAAAGATGGGAGTCATATTCACCTCATTGAAAGTAGTGAGCATGGCAGTTTCATTTTTTACACTCACCAGCCTTTGAGCCAGCTTTTTACGAAGCATACTCATTTTCTTGGTGGTTTTGTCGCGTACAGCTTCTCCCCCACTCTGACCTTGTTTCCCGCTTATATTTACTGTTTGGGAACGAAGCTCTTTAAAAAATTCAATGTCTTTTACTCCCAGACGCAATGACTTATAAAAAGCATCCAGCTCAGATGGGTCTATGGCTTCTTGCTCCATTAATTTGCGTGCCAATGGCGAGAGCTTAAAATCTATTTCTTGTCCAATTTTTTCGGGCTCTATTTTCTTGTCCGGCTGTTTTTCTAAGGTAACTTTTTCCTCTGACTTAGCTTCAGTCATCGTCTCCACTTTTGTCACAGGGATTACCACTTCGGCATCGGTATCTATTTTTGCTATGATGGAGCCCACCTCTATTGTCTCGCCTTCTTCAATAAGAATTTCTATCTTTCCGGAAGCCTCTGCCGAAATGCTTAATGTTGCTTTATCGGAATCCACTTCAACAATTTCGCTGTCTTTGGCTACGCCACTACCATTTTCCACCAGCCAATTGGCTATTTGAACTTCATTAATGGACTCTCCCGGACTGGGAACTATTATATCTATTATCATAATAATATTATTATACTAAATATTTATTCTGTTATGCGTTATTTTCAATTTCCATCAGCACTTCTTTCCAATTATTTCCAATACAAGCCATCTTACAATCGGTGCCTATTCTAGGGCAAGTTCCACATTCATCAAAGAGCTTTTCAATAATTTTTCGCTGTTGCATTTGATGAAATTTACCACTACCGGTAGCCGGACTTCCTGTAGCCGGACGAGAAATAATATGCATCTTTAAATGATCCAACTCGCTACGGAGAAAAGTCCATGCACCCATATTAAAGGGTTCTTCTTGTACCCAAACATAATAATCGGCATGCTTATATTTCTTAATCAGTTTATTTATTTGCACTTTGGGCAGCGGATAAAGCTGTTCCAGTCTTACAATGGCAATATGTTCTTTATTCCCTAATTTTTGTTTCTCTTCCAAGAGATCATAGTAAATTTTACCGGAACAAAAAGCAATCTTGGTTATTTTTGAAATCCCTGCGGTCGGATCGTCTATCAGCTCTCGAAACCCGCCATTGGTAAAATCTTCCACAGGAGAAAGTGCCAAAGGATGGCGCAATAAGCTCTTAGGCGTAAAGATAATGAGGGGCTTTTTAAAGGCTCTCTTCACCTGTCTTCGAAAAGCATGAAAAATACTTGCCGGCGTGCTACAATTTAATATTTGCATATTATTCTCGGCACAGAGGGTTAAATACCTCTCAATACGGGCACTGGAATGCTCAGGTCCTTGCCCTTCGAAACCATGTGGCAGTAACACTACCAAATCGTTCATCACATTCCATTTGTCTTCTGCACTACTCATAAACTGGTCGAAGATAATTTGAGCACCGTTGCTAAAATCACCAAACTGCGCTTCCCAAATGGTGAGGTCATTGGGGGAGGCTAAGGCATAGCCATATTCAAAACCCAAAACCCCATATTCGGAGAGCAGAGAGTTATAGATAGAAAACATAGCTTGGTTTTGGTCGATATGCTGTAAAGGAACATAGGTCTCCGCACTATCTTCCAATGTAAATACGGCATGACGGTGGGAGAATGTTCCACGTTCCACATCTTGTCCGCTAATGCGAACCGGTGTTCCTTCTTTCAGCAAACTACCATAAGCCAAAAGCTCACCCATAGCCCAATCCAGTTTCTGATGCTTAAACAGCATGTCTTCTCTTGTTTTTTGAAGACGGACAATCTTCCGGAAGAATTTCAAATCATCCGGCAAGGAGGTGATTTTCTTTCCAACTTCTTGAAGGACTTCCAGACTAATAGAAGTATCCGGAGAGTAATCGAAGTCCTTTTTTTCAGCTTTTCTAATGCCTTTCCATTCCTTTTCTAAAAAAGAAGAGATATGCGCCTTGGTTATACTTTTCGATTTCAGCAAACATTCTTCCAAATGATAATTAAAGCTCTGCTCCATAGCCTTAATCTTTTCGGCAGACAGTTCGCCTTCTGCTATCAACTTCTCAGCATAAATGACTCTTGCGTTGGGATGCTTTTCGATGGCTTTATATAAAATAGGCTGAGTAAAACGTGGCTCATCACCTTCGTTATGGCCATATTTTCTATAGCATAACAAATCAATAAAAATATCTTTATGGAATTTCTGGCGATACTCCATAGCCAATTGAATGGTATAAACTACGGCCTCAGCATCATCGCCATTCACGTGAAAGATAGGTGATTGTATAGTTTTTCCCACATCGGTACAATAGGTGGATGTACGGGCATCCAGATAGTTAGTAGTAAATCCCACCTGATTATTGATAACTAAATGTATGGTGCCCCCTGTTTTATATCCACGCAATTTCGACATTTGAATCACTTCATAAACCACTCCTTGACCTGCAATGCTGGCATCACCATGAATTAAAATAGGACTAATTGATTCCTCTTCAATGCCGTTATCCGGCTCGTCAATCTTAGCTCTTGTAATGCCTTCTACCAGCGGACTCACTGCTTCTAAATGTGATGGGTTTGGCAATAAGGACAAAACTACCTCTTTATTTTTGAGCGTGGTTCTTTCCGATGTATAGCCCAAATGATATTTTACATCACCCAGAAGAGTAGTATCTTCGTATTCGTTTCCAGCAAATTCACTAAAAATATTATGGTAAGGCTTTTTCATAATATTGGCCAATACATTTAGCCGACCACGATGAGCCATGCCTATTATAAACTCTTTGATGCCATGTTCTGCTCCCACTTCTATCACCGCCTCAAGGGCAGGAATCAATGCTTCGGCACCTTCCAGAGAGAAGCGTTTTTGTCCGGGGAATCTCTTATGTATAAACTTCTCAAAATCAACTGCTTGTGTAAGTTTATATAGGATACTCTGCTTTTGGGTATTAGAAAAACGAGGTGTATTCCGGCGTTTCTCCATGGTTTCTTTTAACCAAGTCACCTCCTCAGGATCACGGATATACACATATTCCACAGCTACGGAACCACAATAAGTCTGATCGAGAAATGCAATGATATCCTTCAGCTTTGCAGGGCCTATCCCCAGCTTATTTCCAGCCTGAAATACCTCTTCTAAATTTTTTTCTTCCAGACCATAATGATGTATTTCGAGGCTGGGATGATACTGTCTACGAGTTCTCACCGGATTGGTCTTAGTAAAGAGATGTCCTCGTTTTCTGTAGTCTTCAATGAGGTTGATTACCTTATACTCGGAGGCTGAAACGCTATCACCCTCTGAATAATTTTTTCGGCTAAACTCAAAACCGGCAAAAAATTGCTGCCATCCACTTTCTACAGATTCCGGATTTTGTAGATATTGACGATAAATATCTTCAATATAAGCAGGTTCACTATTTAAATATGAGTGTTTTTCCATTTGTTTATTTGCTTGCAATAAGATCCTATATTCATATTATTCAATATTTTGATAAAAATACCCGATAATTAATATAGAATCATTATAAATAAGCGAAATTAGGAAAAATCAGCATATAGCCATCATTTTTATACATTTTCTAAATAGGAGAACCAATTATCGCAATTATACTCAAGCATAATAAAAAACTTGAATGCCTCAAGTATTGCAAGATAGGGGATTTTTATTGAAGAGTCATACTTGCCATAAAATACTATCTTTGTTATATGATGAATATATGGCATATTGATGCAATTTGGATAAGCGTGGCTTTTATTGCAGGATATTTAGCAAAAAGGCTAAAACTCCCTCCATTAATAGGTTTTCTTGCCACAGGTTTTATATTGAATTTCACCGGTTTATCAACAGGGTTCATTGCCATACACGCCATGGCCGAGTTAGGAGTCATGCTTCTACTTTTTAGTGTTGGACTAAAAATCAATCTAAAATCCCTATTGAAAAAAGAAATATGGGCCAGTGCAGGTATTCATTCTATTATTACTACACTATTGTTTGGAAGTTTCTTAAGCCTATTAAGCACTTTAGGACTCCTATATTGGGCTCCTTTATCGTTTAAGACAGCCTTAATTATTGGTTTTGTACTTAGTTTCAGCAGCACGGTATTTACCATAAAAATATTAGAAGACAGAGGAGAAGTCACTTCTTTTCATGGTAAGATTGCCATTGGAGTTTTGGTGATACAAGACATCTTAGCAGTTATTTTTCTTAGTCTCAGTAGCAATCATTGGCCTTCTATCTGGGCATTGGGATTACCCATCTATTTATGGCTTATCAGGCTTACGTTATACCGCCTTCTTAAAGCGGTAGATCATGGAGAGCTACTCACCCTCTTTGGATTTTTTGTGGCTTTTGTAGCTGGTGCCATGAGTTTTGATTTAGTTGGCCTAAAAGCGGATTTAGGAGCCCTCATCATGGGGGTTTTATTGGGAGGCCATGCCAGATCGAAAGAGTTATCAGATCATATGTCAGGATATAAGGATTTCTTCTTAATAGCCTTTTTCCTAGAGATAGGACTTTCCGGTTTACCTAATTGGAATAGTCTTTTCATAGCTCTCATACTCCTATTTTTAATGCTGTTTAAAACAGGCTTGTTTATGTATTTATTCACTCGCTTCAATCTTCGCGCCCGCACCTCCTTACTAACCAGTCTCAGCCTGTCAACCTATAGCGAATTTGGCTTAATAGTAACCTCTATGGGCGTAAGTGCAGGATGGCTTAGCAGTGATTGGTTGGTAACATTAGCCTTAACTATGAGCTTGTCGTTTGTGTTGGCTGCGCCATTCAACTACCACTCTCATCAAATTTTTGACAAATACAAACCGCAACTAATGAAGCTGAATACCTGCAAGATACATCCCGATGATGAACCAACAAGTTTGGGAGATGCTGAATATTTAGTTTGTGGAATGGGTAGGATTGGTCAATCGGTATACAGACAGCTTAAATCGGAATATAGAGGAAAAGTAGTGAGTATAGACTATGACCATGAAACGGTGAATAAAACCCAGCAGTTAGGTAAGAATATCATCTGGGGAGATGTTACAGATAGCAATTTTTGGCAAAACGTAGATTTAAGTCGCATAAAAATGATCTTTTTAGCCTTTTCCAGCCATGCATCCAATGTAAATACAAGTATTGAGTTAGCCGTCTTGGATCTACCACATATTAAAATAGGATCTGTTTGCGAGTTTCGGGATCAAGCTAAAGAACTCTTGAGTCATCAAGTTGACTTTGTATATAACTATCGTGAGCAAGTTGGAAAAGAGTTCGCCAATGAGTTTATGGAAAAGCATACAAAATAAAAAGCAGCTTGATGTTTACCAAACTGCTTTCTTATTCCTTTAGGCTATTGTTAAGAGATCGTTACCAAAAACGGACTTTATAATCAATCATTATTTGATACCCAATTTGTCTTTTATCGCTTGTGGAATAGCTTCTTTATTCACCATAAAGTCAATTGTTTTTAATTCAACAAAAGCCTTAGAAGCAAAGAAATAACCATTATAAGGACTTCCTTTTTCACTCCAGCTATTTTTCACTTTAAAGAAAATATTACCATTTTGATCTTTTGCAATTCCGGTGAGTAACATACCGTGGTCATCGGTAGTCTTATAATCATCGAATTGTTCCTGACGCATTTCTTGTGTGATAACTTTCTCGGCCACCGGCTTATCGAAGCTATATACTAGTTTCTTTCTTTCTTTGGTGGTCAATTTTTCCCATTTTCCGCTTTCCATGCCTGCAATATCAGGTTTGTCTTCGTTTGGAACAATGGCGACACCATGTTTCCAGCTAAAACCTTTTTCGCTCACATCAGCACCCCAACCTACAGAATAACCATTATTAATAGCATTCTCTATAATGGCCATCATATCTTCCATTGGCACATTATTGATCTCGTCCAACATCCAATTATCGGGTACTTCAAGAATAAATTGGCTATAAAATGGGTGATGGGTATAAGAGCCTATCTCCACATAATCATCCATATTTAAGTCTAAATATTCTGCATAAGATTTAGGGGTGTATTCTTTACCATCAACGATGAATGTCTCGGGAACTTCGCCCAAATAAGCATCAAGGATACCGTCGAGGCCTCTATGCCATGCTGTACTGAGTTTTTTGTTTGGGTTTTCGATAACTGTCTTCACATAAGCACCTAATAGAGCATCCATTTCGCCATGAACATGTTTTTCTTCGCCATAATTTAAGCCGGAATAAGCAGCCTCAGGAATGGCTCCAAAGGTTTTAAATACCCATGTTACATCATGAAAAGCGCCACCGCCACCAAAATTCAAACTTCCGTGCCAACGAACCGCTCTCTTAGCTTTTTCACTATAGGCATTTCTAACGACAAACATCTCAGACAAATCTACTTCGCTTTTTCCTTTTCTGATTAATTCAGTCTCCAAAAAACTCGTTGCGCTAAAGCTCCAGCAAGTACCCGAACGATATTGATTTTTCACTGAAGTGGTCGGAATATCCTTCAGCATAGTAAATTGATAGGCTTCTTTTTTCTTTTCATCCTTTTTGTCTTTTTTATTCCCTGCCATTACAGGAAATGTAATAAGTACTACAAAAAAGATCATTACTAATTTTTGTAAGTTTTTCATGATAAAAATTTTATGATAAATTGAATTTATTTGTGTTTCTAATACTGCTCTCTTTCATTGGGAAAATCACCCGTTTTCACATCATTAATGTATGCTTGAACCGATCCTTGTATTTCCTCACTCAAATTATGGTAGCGACGGAGAAAACGAGGAGAGAATTTTTGAGTAATACCGAGCATATCATGTAAGACGAGCACTTGTCCATCCACTTGGCTACCGGCTCCAATTCCTATCACCGGTATTTTTACCAACTTCTGAACTTCGGCAGCGAGCTCAGCAGGAATTTTCTCTAAGACAATGGCAAAGCAGCCAGCTTCCTCAAGCATTTTGGCATCTTTTAGTAGTTGATCTGCCTCCCCTTGCTCTTTAGCTCTTACCACATAGGTTCCAAATTTATGAATGGATTGTGGAGTGAGACCCAGATGACCCATCACAGGAATTCCGGCAGAGAGAATACGATTGATAGACTCTAGTATTTCATGGCCCCCTTCTATCTTAATGGCATTGGCACCACTTTCCTTCATAATGCGAATTGCAGAATACAAAGCTTCTTTGCTATTACCCTGATAAGTACCAAATGGCATGTCTACCACAACTAAAGCACGCTCTACGCCTCTCATCACACTAGATGCATGGTAAATCATTTGGTCTAAAGTAATAGGTAAGGTTGTTTTATGACCAGCCATTACATTGGAAGCAGAATCACCCACAAGCATCACATCGATACCGGCATGATCCAGTAAAGTAGCCATAGAGAAATCATAAGCTGTTAACATAGAGATCTTTTCGCCTCGATGTTTCATCTCATTCAAAACATGAGTCGTTATTTTACGATAATTTGATTCTAAATATGCAGACATAATTTTAATTCATTTATAGTTGACAAAGCTACAATTAAATTGGCATATGCCAGCTCAGCTTTTAATTTTTGTTAAAGTGGCTTTTGAACCTGAAATTTTTATTAATTTTAAGGCCTAAAAATAATCGACAATTATGAAGATAACATTTAACGAATTACGTAAGATTAAAGATAGTTTACCTGATGGTTCAGTGCATCAAATAGCAGACGAATTAAACTTAACTGTAGAAACTGTTAGAAACTACTTTGGTGGCTCCAACTACGAAAACGGTGAGGCTATGGGCTTGATTATAGAGCAAGGTCCCGATGGTGGTATTGTTGATATAGCAGATGAGACTATACTCAACAAAGCTAAGGAGTTGCTGGAGCAGGCGTAATAAAAACTTTTCTATCTAAATTACATTCCTAATTGGCAAAATATTCACTATTTTACCCAAACAGGGTTTGTATTGTAAAAAATAGAATATCCATGCTGAATATTTTTACCGTAGGCTTTTCAAGATTGTTATTAAATCCGGAAGCCTTCCGCTTAATTGAGCATCCTTAAACAAGAAATACAAGATTATTACAGTTTTCAATTTATTATTAAACAACTTTAAAAAACATTTTCAAAGCAATGAAAAAAGTATTTTTATTTATGTTTGCAATGGCACTTCTCCAAATCTCTTGCAAAAAAGATGAGCCTACACCCCAAGAGCCCAGCATTAATACCAAAGCTAATATCACTGGCAGCGTGAAATTATTCGACGAATATGGAAATACAGTTACTCAAGAAAGAATGCTGGTTAGTTTGGAAAATGGAATTGAGGATTATTGGGCAGAGACCGAGAAGGATGGTAGCTTTCTTCTGCAAAATGTGCTCTATCATAAAAATTATAGCGTAGTATATCAAAAAAATGGCTTTGGCACTTACAAATATTTTGGCTTCGACCATGAATATACCGGTGAAGAAGGAAGAATTCCCAATTCCCCATCTTTAAGCATGATTTCTACCACTTATGTCACCAGTCTGGATGCTGAAGCCAATGATAGCACAGTCGTATTTAATGTGCATATCTCCTCTACATCAAAAGTGAGAGGAACGCGTAGGATTCGGTTTTTATTCCATACCATCTCCGGTATCAGCAACGAAGTGTTTAGCAATTACTCCAATAAAATTCAGCTGGTTAACAGTAACGCTACTATTACATTCACCAAAGAGGATCTGCAAGCTATGGGATTGGAAAGCGGAACCAAATATTGGGTGCAAGCCTATGGTGATTCTTATTTTAGTAATGGCTACGACGATGACCTTGTGGGAAGATATGTATTTCCTAACTTAGGTTTTAAGAGTGATGTTGCTGTCCCAACTGAACATTTTATCATGCCCTAAACTGGATCTGTCGAAGATATCAGCCAAGGTTTATCTGATTCATCTTAATCCTGATGATGGTTTTCTATGATCTTATAAACCTTATCGCCCCGTCTGACGAGTTCATTGGTAGTAAAAGAAACGGCCTCTCCTTTTTTTGCCAGCTCTGTAGTCTTCATATCCACCCTTAATTCTGAAATAACATCCTCATATACGCCGGTAGTTGGCCCTATGATATTTATTTCGTCACCGATAATTAATTCATTGGTCTGTATTTTAAGCTCGGCCACGCCTATTTTACTAAAATAATTAGTGATATTTCCCAAGAATAACTTCTTTTTGGTAGCTTGGTTTCCGTAGCGCTCTGTCCACTCACCCATTTTCTTACCTAAATAATATCCACCCCAAAAACCACGGTTATAAACAGAGTCTAACTCCTGATTCCAAAGAGCAATTTTCTCATCAGTATATTCATTGGCCAGCCAAGCATCGGCAGCTTCTCTATATACTTTTGTGACTTTTTTTACATATTCCGGTGAGCGGCCACGACCTTCGATTTTCAGCACTCGTACTCCTGAATTCAATATTCTATCAATGAAATCAACGGTTTTTAAATCTTTGGGCGACATGATATATTCATTATCCACCTCCAGCTCTATTCCTCCATCTTTATCTTTTACCTCATAGGGACGGCGGCAAGGCTGAAGGCATGCCCCCCTATTGGCAGAGCTGTTCATATTATCTAGGCTCAAATAGCATTTACCCGAAACAGCCATACATAAAGCTCCATGGGCAAAAATCTCTATCTGTACCAACTCCCCTGACGGACCTTTGATCTGCTCTTTCTCAATGGCGTCCGTAATTTCTTTCACCTGATCGAGATTCAGCTCGCGTGCCGTTACCATCACATCGGCAAACATGCTGTAAAACTTCACAGCTTCTATATTGGTGATATTGGTTTGAGTGGACATATGTATCTCCATCTTTTGGGAGAAAGCATAATGAATCACACTTTGATCGGAGGCGATAATAGCCGTAATACCATTCGCCTTAGCAGCATCTATCACCCTTCTCATCTCATCCAACTCGCTATCATAAACCACAGTATTCAAGGTGATATAGGTACGAATATGATGCTCTTTACAAATTTCAGCTATTTTTTTCAAATCTTCTAAATCGAAATTCTTAGAAGATTTGCTCCTCATATTTAATTTACCAATTCCAAAATAAACCGAATTGGCTCCCCCTTGAATGGCTGCCATTAATGATTCGTATGAACCTACTGGAGACATAATCTCCACACTTTTTGTTGTTGTTAGCATAAAAAAATAACTGTTTTTCAATTAGTGAGCGCAAAAGTAAGGTTTTTTCTCTTGGGATTTCTTTTATCAAAAAAGCAGCCATTTTTTAACAGGAACTTAGCCTGAATTATTCATATTTAGATGCATAATAATGAATCGTATTGAATTGAACAAAATCAACAAATATTTACAATATCAAAATTTTTAAACCCATTATGGGCAGTAAAATGAAATTTATGAATAAAGTAGGTTAAAACTTAGACTTTTTTATTTAGTTTTGTGATTATTTGAACGCCTTAAAACATCCTTATGAGAAAATTAATATCGTTTATATTTCTTTTATCTTCATTGTCTATCAGTGTATTTAGTCAAACTGAAGTGAGTGGTAATCAATCCGGAATCTGGAGCTATACCGATTCCCCCTATTTTGTGGTAGGAGATATTTCTGTACCTGTAGGTACCAGCTTAACGATAGAGCCCGGTGTAATAGTCAACTTCCAAGGCAACTATAAGTTAAATGTTGCAGGAAGCCTGCAAGCAGTAGGTCTGGAAAATGACAGCATCGTTTTTACCACTGAGGATATAGCCACTGGTTGGCATGGCATACGACTACTCGACTCTCAGAATGGCAGCAACTTTGCTTTTTGTAGGATAGAGTATGGAAAGACAATGGCAGGTGAATATCCCGATGAACATGGAGGAGGAGTTATGATAATGAATTCTGATGCCGTTTTTACTGATTGTACATTTTCTAATAACGATGCAACAGCTGATGATAGCGGTATGGGAGGAGCTATTTATGCTTTCAATACCACATCTGACACCCATTTTACCCATTGTTATTTTTTAAATAATCATGCTTATGGAGAAGGTGGAGCCATTAAATTCTCAGGAGATAATGGAGCTGTTGTGGAGAGATGCAGATTTTTTGATAATAGCGTATTATATGGTGGAGGAGCCATTTGCCTTTATGGATGTTACGATACTCGAATTAATAAAAGCTTATTCACAGGAAATACTACCAGCTATGCCAGCGGCGGAGTCGCCTTGATAGAAGGCTATAGCTCTAGAGTGGTTTTTGCCAATTGCACCATGATAGACAATCATGCATCAGGTGGTGATGGTGGTGGTGTGAATGTGGTATATTCAGAGGCATCTTTTACCAATTGCATTATTTATGATAATCCCGGAGCTTATAGTGACGATGTATATCTAGACTTTGGTTATGCTGAAATCAATTATTGTAATACCGTATTGCCCGATGGTGCAGAGGGAAGTCACAACATCAATGTTGATGCACAATTTGAAGATGCTGCCAATGGCAACTATCATTTAATGGAGACATCTCCTTGTATAGATGCAGGAATTGACTCACTCACAATTTCTACCGCTTTTGGCGATGAAGTAACCACCGTTGATTACGATGCTTCGGAATATGTTGGCTCAGCTCCTGATATGGGCAGCTATGAATACGGAACGGTGACCGGCCTCGTGAAAACACCACAGGAAGATGTTATAAGTGTGTATCCTAATCCCACTACAGGCATCCTCAGATTGAAGATGGATCAACAGCAATCGATACAAAATATAAGCATTCGAGATCTTATAGGAAAGCTCATCATGGCAGATACACCGATACACAATCAAACTCTCGATTTGTCAAATTTAGGAAAAGGCACCTATCTTATCAAGATACGAACAAATAAACATTTTTTTGTCAAAAAAATTGAAATACAATAATCGGAATTAATATAACAAGACCTTAGATTATGAATGGAAGCTTCTCAATCATTGATTATTTTGTTTTCATTGTTTATGCCATCACAATTGTTGGCATTGGCTTATTCGTCTCTTGGAAGAAGAAGGGAGAAAAACAAACAGCCGAGGGTTATTTTTTAGCCAGTAAATCACTACCTTGGTGGGCTGTGGGGGCATCCCTTATTGCAGCCAATATTTCTGCCGAACAGATGATAGGTATGTCAGGTTCGGGAATGGCATTGGGTTTGGCCATAGCCTCCTATGAGTGGATGGCCGCCTTAACCCTCATTATAGTGGGGAAATATTTCCTCCCCATATTTATTGAAAAAGGCTTATATACTATTCCAGAATTTATTGAACAGCGTTTTAGCACCCATTTAAAAACCATTTTAGCCATCTTTTGGATTGCCTTATTCATCTTTGTCAACCTGACTTCTGTGATATTTCTTGGTGGTAAAGCCATGGACACCATTATTGGTAATGGCGACGGCTCTATGATATTTCCGGCCATTGTTATTTTGGCCATCTTTACTGCTGCTTATTCATTGTACGGCGGTTTGGCTGCCGTGGCCTGGACGGATGTGTTACAGGTAGCTCTATTGGTTTTTGGGGGTTTAATCACCTCCATTATAGCCTTACAACATGTCACTCCCGATGGTAGTGTAATTCATGGGTTAACACATATTTACGATACAGCAGGGGATAAATTTCATATGATATTAAAGAAAGATAATCCGGAATTTATGAACCTACCCGGAATAGCTGTTCTCATAGGTGGCATGTGGGTTGCCAACCTTTATTATTGGGGCTTTAATCAGTATATTATCCAAAGGACATTGGCTGCTAAAAGCCTCAAAGAATCGCAAAAGGGAATTATTTTTGCCGCTTTTTTAAAGCTGATTATCCCCTTGATAGTCGTTATTCCCGGCATAATTGCCTATGTAATGTACTCGCAACCACAAGGGACAGCCATTATCAATGGCATACATGATGCTTTTGCGAAAACCGGTGGAGGCATCAATTACGACAAAGCCTATCCTTGGCTAATAGGTAGTTTTGTACCCAATGGCCTAAAAGGACTCGTAGTTGCTGCATTAGCTGCAGCCATCCTATCCTCTTTAGCTTCTATGGTCAACTCCACCTCCACCATCTTCACCATGGACATCTACAAACCCTATTTTGCCAAAAAAGGAGGAAAAAATAAGGATGTTTTAGTAGGACGTATTTCCGGCGGTATTGCCTTGATTATTGCTGTGTTTATTGCCCCTCTCTTGGGTAATATTAATCAGGCGTTTCAATATATCCAAGAATATACCGGTTTGGTAAGCCCGGGCGTCTTGGCAGTCTTTTTATTGGGATTATTCTATAAGAAAACAACCAATAATGCTGCCATTATAGGTATTCTTATTTCTATTCCTGTTGCCTTTCTCCTCAAATCAGCAAGTTTGGAATTGCCTTGGATGGATCAGATGTTCTATACATGCCTTATCACTATGGCTGCAATTGTTATGATTAGCCTTTCCAACAACCCCGAAGATGATGACCCCAAAGCCATTAAACTCACATCGAAAATATTTAAAACAGAGTCGGTGTTTAATATTGCAGCTTACACCATCATCACCATTTTGGTAGTGCTTTATGTGCTGTTTTGGTAAAACTGTGATATAATAATGCTATGGTAAAGTTTTATTTCTCACAAACACGCCAGGCTTTGATTATTAATAGTATGATAATCTTATCACGCTATCATCAAGCAGCTGATTATGTGTAACTTAAAAAGTACTTCTGGACTATTGAAAAAGATACACTCTTTATTTATAATCCTACTAAGCCTGTTTCTTTTAAAATCCAAAGTGTAATCAAGCTGGATGAGTTAGCCTACTCCAAAAGAAATAGCGCCCTTGGCATTTTATCAATTTTGCAAATTCCCCAATACTTGCCCAAAAAGCTCAACATTCAGTAAGCCTATCCCTTATAAAACATCGCTTTTATAATATGTGAAGCCATGCCGGGGTTTTCTTTCAGTCGACGAGTGGAGTATCCAAACCAATCTTTACCAAAGGGGACATAAACTCTCATTCTATGGCCTTTATCCAAAATCATCTTACGTAATGCAGGGGTCACACCGTAAAGCATCTGAAATTCGTATTTGTCTTTTGCATAGGGATATTTCTCCAGTAATTTAAAAGCACCATCCACCAAGGCTTTATCATGAGTAGCTATAGCAGGATACATCTTTTGCTGTAACATATATTCTAAATCTTCCAGATAATGCTGATTCACTTCTTGAAAATCCTTATAAGCTATTTCCTTAGGCTCTACGTAAATTCCCTTACAAAGACGGAAGTTTAAGGGCGTATCAGGTGTATTAATATCATTTAGCGCTTTGATATCATCAAGAGTCCTGCGCATATATGCTTGTATGACCAAACCAACATTTTGAGGATAATCAGCCTTCAATCTTCTAAAAAGCTCAATTTCTAAATCCGTGCAAGGGCTATCCTCCATATCTATCCTGCAGAAGTTGTTATAAGAGGCTGCTTTGGCTACAATCTCATTGATATGTTGATAAGCTACTTCCTTATCGATCAAAAGGCCAAATGAAGTAGGCTTTAACGAATAGTTACCTTGAATACCGGCTGCTTCAGCAGTCTCTATTACATGTAGATATTCTTGTTTATTAGTTTCAGCTTCGTCTAGGTTTTCGATAAACTCTCCTAAAACATCAATGGTGGTTAAGACTCCTTGCTTATTAAGTTCCTTAGCAGTTTTTATAGCTTGTTCTAAAGTCTCACCTGCAATATAATCTTTTGAAAAAACCCATACCAGTTTTTTTGGCATAAAAGGCAAAATGCCTGCAATCATTTTATTGAACATAATCTCAGCAATTTTAATTTGTTAATATTGAACTTGTTTGTGTTAGTGGCAAAAATAGGAATTCACTCCAAATAGCATGAAGATAACATAGAATATTTTTATCAGTAAAATACTGAATTACAATCCTTACCAAAATTTTTCATAATTATCATCTTTCATTGTATACTCTTACAAAAACGCTATTTTTGCAAAATGCAAAATAACGAAGATAAATTTAAAAAAGTAGTAGCACATGCCAAAGAGTATGGCTTTGTGTTTCAGTCAAGTGAGATATATGATGGATTAGCCGCCGTATACGATTATGCACAAAACGGTGTAGAGCTAAAAAACAATATCAAAGCTTATTGGTGGAAAGCCATGGTACAGATGCACGAGAATATAGTGGGTTTAGATACCGCCATCTTTATGCATCCAACTATTTGGAAGGCTTCCGGACATGTGGACGCATTTAGCGATCCTATGATTGACAATAAAGACTCCAATAAGAGATATAGAGCCGATGTTTTGGTGGAAGATTATCTGGCTAAAATAGAGGGCAAGATTAATAAAGAAGTCAAAAAAGCTGAAAAACGTTTTGGAGAGGCCTTTAACAAGGAGGAGTTTCTCAACACCAACCCCAGAGTACTGGCCAATAAAACCAAGATGACTGAAATCAGCAAACGTTTGAACGATTCGCTGACAGCCAATGATTTAGCTGATGTAAAGGCTTTGATAGAGGATTTGGGCATTGCTTGCCCAGTTTCCGGCTCAAAAAACTGGACCGATGTTCGCCAGTTTAACCTGATGTTCTCAACACAAATGGGCTCCACCGCCGATGATGCCAATGAGATCTATCTGCGTCCTGAGACAGCTCAAGGTATTTTTGTGAACTATCTAAACGTTCAAAAAACCGGCCGCATGAAGATTCCTTTTGGAATTGCTCAAATTGGTAAAGCATTCAGAAATGAGATCGTAGCACGTCAGTTTATCTTCCGTATGCGTGAATTTGAACAAATGGAGATGCAATTCTTTGTTCGTCCAGGCGAAGAGCTTAAATGGTATGAGCACTGGAAAGAAACACGTATGCAATGGCATCAATCTCTTGGCATGGGCAAAGAAAACT
>Ga0256913_10000470_pt1 | contig 20854 bp, 15 predicted proteins | sample Axial_MatmetaG_FD_185970 | JGI IMG/M metagenome (GOLD analysis project Ga0256913, IMG submission 185970) | Deep-sea worm associated microbial mat communities from Axial Seamount, Juan de Fuca Ridge, Pacific Ocean - Axial_Mat | ecosystem: Environmental > Aquatic > Marine > Oceanic > Microbial... | reverse complement strand
CCACCCAATCAAAGTTTCATCTTCAACAAGATTTTCATAAGCAAGTGCTTGGTGCTGATTTTCCGCTTCAAAAGGAGGCATATCTTCATTCCAGTAAACTATACCGTCGGTCCAAGGCCAATATGTGTAAGTATTCCCGACTTCGGTATGAGCTACTCGTGTCAGACCGAACACAATATGCACCTTGCCGTCTTCACCGATTGCAATATCTCCCGATCCGTCAGGTGCCCAAATCGTATCGGTTGTGACAGTGGTGTTCCAGTCAAAAAAGGGATAAGGATGCTCCCAGACTATTGTTTTTTCCCATGTCTCGCCATTGTCCGGTGATTTCATATAAAAGACATCAAGCCAGGGGCTTATTACGACAAAAGCTATTTCATCACCTCTCGGTTCCGCCCAGGCATAATCGTCTGCCGTAATCCCGTTGTAATAATCAATACCTGTCCCTTCAAGGGTAACGTTTTCAGGGTCCCAGGTTTCACCGCCGTCATTGGAACGTGAGTAAAACAAAGCACCGGCCTGACCGTTATACGGAGGGTCTGCCTTTGTTACACAAAGCATTTGAATTATATCATGATTTATACCTGAGGTTGTAGTCCTGTTCCAGGCAACAAAAACACCGTCGGGGCCCTCAAAAAACGATTCCGTCCAGTCACCTGTTCCTTTTTCAGGCCTTGTATTCAATATCAATTGTCCTGAACTAAAATCATGTGAAACGACAATTTCACCGTTTTCACCCCAGGCTGCATATGACGGCCATCCTGTCCTGACCGACTCAATACGGGAAGTCGGTTCCGGCCCCCAGGAACTTCCGTCGAAAAAATTATATCCTGCTCCTCTGTCAGGAAAGTTAGGTGAACCCTCTACTCCTCTTGTCCAGACCGCTCCAATTGAGCCGTCGTCATATTGCCAGATTCTGTTACTCAGCACTGCATTTGACTGAAGATCATAAAGTGTATTTCCAATAACATATTCACCTTTAGCAGCCGGCTGACTTTCAGCACCCGGCTTTACCGGAACAACATAGTTTGTCCCATTATACTTTTGTATCAAACGGCTTCTTGTAACTGCCTTGTTTACAAGATCCTTTTTTATCTGAACTCTTTTTTGTGACCATCCGGTCAGTCCAAGACTTATCACCAGTAATAAAAATAACGTTTTTTTCATTTTAATAAATTTTATGTTAGCAATTCGAAAACGACCCAACAAAATTAATAATTTATTCTTGTTGATGCAAAAAAATTTCAGCCTGTTCTTAAAAGCAGGCTGTTCAGTAATTTAAGCAGGCATTGGCGGAAAGAATATGCTTTTATCCCTCCTTGCGGGACAGGCTTCGGGGAGGTCTCGAATTAGGTTTGGACTCTTAAAAGTCGAGAAGTTCCGCGAAGCAAGAATCCTCTCCTGCCTCAGGGTGGTGTTGTCACAATACAGTATATTCAATGGCGATATTATGATGCTGTAATATCTTTTGCCATCGGATTAACAGTCGCACTTTCCGGTATCAAAATCAGAAAAATCTGGAAATCTTTTTAATTGTGTTTTCATATTGCACCTGTATTATTCCTAATAAATCCCTGATAGTAATTTTAATATTATCCCTTTTCGGCATAAATTAACTTTTGCTTTTCTTATAAAAGAATTTTGTTAATAATGTTGCAAACATAGAAATTATGTTCTTCTGAAAGGTAAATATTATTAATCCTGCCCGGCTTTTTCAGGTCAGGCCGGTCGTATTCATTATCATTCTTGAATGAAATCACCGTTTCCACATAATCTGTTTTCAAATAAATACCTACATTTGCCTTCAAATTTATCTGATTTGAATCACTTAAAGCAACTTGCCGGACAGACAGCCGTTTACGGTCTGGGAACAATTGTTCCAAGGCTGATGAATTACCTTTTGATGACTCCATTTTATACGCGTGTCTTCCAAAAAGGTGAGTATGGCGTTGTAACAGAGCTTTATGCTTATGCTGCCCTGCTTATGGTCTTGCTTACCTACGGAATGGAAACCACCTTTTTCAGGTATAGCGAAAAAGAGAAGGACAAGACAAAGGTTTACGGGACTTCTATGATAACTCTGCTTACCACATCATTCATTTTTATCATTGTCATACTTCTTTTCTCACATCAACTGGCTGACCTGATAAGATATCCATCGCATCATGAATATATAATTTATTTCGGATTTATTATTGGAATTGATGCATTTACATCAATTCCCTTTGCCAGACTGCGTCAACAAAACAAGGCTTTCAGGTTTGCTATTATCAAGATTATTAATGTTTCTGTACAGATTGGGCTCAACCTGTACTTCCTCTGGGTTTGTCCCGAAATTGCAAAAAGCAATCCTGACTCAATATTACTAACTTTCTATTCTCCTGATATTGGAGTGGGATATGCATTTATTTCAAATCTTGCAGCAACCATTGTTACATTGCTACTTTTAATTCCGGATATTTTCAAAATAAAAATCAGGTTTGATAAAGCTTTGCTTAAACAAATGCTGAACTACTCATTCCCCATACTTATTGTTGGCTTGCTTGGTATGTTTAACGATGTTTCTGACAAGCTTTTTCTGAAATACCTGTGGCCTGATAAAGATGAGGCAATGAAAATTGTCGGGGTTTACGGTGCCAATTTCAAGTTGGCAGTACTGCTGACCATCTTTACACAGATGTTCAGATATGCAGCCGAGCCTTTCTTTTTCGCAAAAGCAAAAGAAGAAAATTCAAAAGAGATTTATGCAGATGTTATGAAGTTTTTCGTAATTTTCGGTTTACTTATATTCCTTGGAGTCACACTTTATATTGATTACACAAAATACTTTATCGGAAGAGAATATTGGGAAGGTTTGAAGGTTGTGCCGATAATCCTTTTTGCAAAACTCTTTTTCGGCATCACCATAAATCTTTCCATCTGGTACAAGCTGACTGACAAAACACGATACGGTGCTTTGATAAATCTTAGCGGGACTGTTGTGGTTGTTTTGATAAACGTATTGCTAATCCCGGTATTCGGGTATATGGCTTCGGCGTGGGGACAGTTTGCCTGCTATTTCACGGTGATGACCTTTTCATTTTTCCTGATGCGCAGACATTTCCGTATTGATTACGACCTGAAAAGCATTTTCGGCTATACTTTATTTGCAGTTGCCATATTTATAATCAGCAAGAGCCTTACCATTCCCGGACTTCTCTACCGTACGCTTTTCAATACAGTACTATTGCTGGTTTTTGTCGGTGTAGTGTTTTACAGGGAGCGGTCTGTGTTTGTAAAAACAGATTAGTCCCATTTGTCCGCACCTGGAAACAATTATTATATAATCCCGAATGAAATGACAAATGTTGTCCCTTTCCCAGGTCTGGAGATACATTCCAGTCTACCGTGCATTGCTTCAACATATTTTTTCACGATTGACAATCCCGTCTTGTCTTTTTGTCTTCCGTGAATTTGTGGTTTGTCGAACAGGGTTTGAAGAGCTTTCTGGCTAATACCCGGACCTTCGTCACTTATCTCAACCCTTGCATCATTACCGGTACAGAAAAGGTCAATTGTGATCTTTGAATCGGAAGGTGAAAACCTGACTGCATTGGAAACGATATTGTCGAAAACAAGAAAAATAAAATTGCGGTCAACTTCCACAAACAGATCTTCAGTCTTTAGCTCCAGAGTCAGTTTTTTAATCTTTAAGGCATATTTAAAACTCTTTTCAACCTGGCTCAATATTTCAGCAAGGTTAACCCTTTCCGGTTTCAGGTTGCTACGCTGCAATTGTATTGTGTCAATGTCGAGAGTTTGATTTATCATACTGTTCATCCTCCGCAAGCTGTTGCTTATCAGTCGGATATATTCCTTTTGGTCTTCTGAGAGGTTATTCGTTTCATTTTCCAGAAGGTCAATGACGCTAAGGCTGCTGGTTAGGGGATTTCGTAATCCATGCGACACAATGCTTATCAGCCGGTTCTTTTCTTCATTCAGTTTTGTCAGGTTATTATTTGCCTCTTCAAGTTTGGATTTTTGTTTGAGAATACTATTATGCTGTTTTTCTATCTCATTTTTTTGTCTTTGGATTTTCAGGTAACTCTTTGCCAGCTTGCTTTCAAGCTCATTCATCTCCCTGATTCTCTTGATGACTTTCCGCAGAACACCTTTAGTAACCTCTGCCTTTTCGGCCATTATCCTGTAAAAGTTTTCCTGACTCAGTCTGTAAAGAACAACCGGCTCGTCGGCAGTGACCGAAGCCGAGCGCGTCTCTTTATCGAACAGGGCGAACTCACCGAATACCTGTCCGGGATATAGTCTTGACAAAATATGACCGCCATCGTGAACCCTGACACTACCGTTTTTGATGATGTACATTGCATCACCTTCTTCTCCTTTTTTGAAAATATTCTGATTGCGCTTAGCCTTTATCTCATCTAATTCCAATGCTATTTCGCCTAATACGGTTTCTTCCGTCTCCGAAAAAACTTTTGTCTGCTTCAGAATTTCTATTTTTTCGTTAAGAGCAGAGTAATCCGTTTGAGATTCCATACGCGGATGTGAAATGATTATTATGTTTCAATAATTAACGACAAAGATGAGAAATCATTACATACAAACGGGATAAAAAATGATAAAAAACCTTATTTGCAGACAGACAATAAAAAACCGGCAAATTTTTTTGCCGGTTTTAACAACTTAATCATTTATGTAAAATTACTAATTCTTTGAATAACCTCCAATAACCTTTTCAAGATTTTCGATTACTCTTTTGTTCACCTTCCGGGGATTCTTTGACTTGTATTGCTTCAGGGCATTCAGGACCAAGGCACCATACTCAATCAGCCCTTCAGGATTGTTGTCATACTTATAACTTCCGATACACCACTCCAGTTTGGAGCTTAATTCGGAGTAGTCTTTTAAATCAAACTTTTTAAAAGTTATCAGTGCATCACTGCAGCTTCTTACCAATTTTTCATTAATTTCACTCATATTATTTCATTTTTTATGTTAATATCAACTCTGAAAATTTGAGCGTGCGAAAGTAAAGTGTTTTTCGACAGAACAAATTTAATTTATGTTAAGATATTGAGATTACGTCCGTGTTTGTGATCTGCACCTGTGCTTGTGTTATAAGGCTGACAAACATAACAGCCGTAATCAGAATAATAATTGTTTTTTTCATAATAGTGTCTCCTACTTTTTGTGAATAAATTTTTAAACTGTGGCAAAATTACATCGACAGCAAAGGAAAGTCTGTCGGCAAGCCGACAAAAGGTTGTTTTGCATTTAAAAAAGTTGTAATTTAGCAAACCACTGGCGCAAGTCGTCAGGTAACCTTGCAGGCAGGGACTTGTACTTGGGGTATTATTCAACAAGTTTTAATTAAATTCTAATGAATTGCACAAGTTAACTACCAGTAAAACCGGCATATAAGACTTGCACCAGATGGGTAACATTAAGAGATGCAGTTAGGTAAGCATAAGGGTTGGCGCATTGTGGCTATCTGTCGAAACTTATTGAACGCAATAACCTTTTGTGTTTCTTGGTGTCTTCGTGCCTTTGTGGCAAAAAAATAAGGTTCGGGATTATTGACAGTACAAAAAAGAATGCCACTAAGTCGCTAAGGCTCAAAGGTTCACAAAGTAGCGTGTTTCATATATTTCCAGGCGTGGACGCTTGGAACATAGGTGAGAACCAACCTGCTTCCCCAATAACCCCAATATGTGCAGAGCGGCCACACTCGGTGTCAAGCTTAAGAACCTGTCTGCTTCCTGAATAACCTGATTGTTTTCCATTCTGCCCGTATTGTGAATAATTTGCAAAAAAATTAACTGCAATTCATTTATTAACATTCCTACATTTGCAGAAATATTTTTTGCTCGTTTATTATAAAATAATTTGCAATGGTTCACTTCTTCTCATCCCCTGCCGGTACGGTTTATGCAGTTGAAACTGCCGGGAAACCGTCACCGGAAATAATAGAAAAACTCAACTGGCTTTTCGGCGGCACGAATTATATTGAAAAGCAAAATCTTGAAGGATTTTTCACCGGACCGCGAAAAGAGATGGTTACACCGTGGAGCACCAATGCGGTTGAGATTACGAGGAATATGGGAATCAACGGTATTGAAAGAATTGAAGAGTTTTTTCCGGTTGAGAGTGAAAATGCCGGGTACGACCCTATGCTTCAGTCATTGTATCCCGGTCTCGGACAGGATATTTTTCATATTGACAAAAAACCTGAACCGGTTCTGTTTATTGATGATATCAAAGCATACAACGAACAAGAAGGGCTTGCTTTAAATAATGATGAAATAGAATATCTTGAGGAGCTGAGCCGGCGTCTTGACAGAAAACTCACCGACAGTGAGGTGTTCGGTTTCTCGCAGGTCAATTCGGAGCATTGCAGACATAAAATTTTCAACGGAACATTTATTATTGACGGTGATGAAATGCCGGAGACGCTCTTTTCGCTTATTAAAAAAACATCAAAGGAGAATCCCGGTAAGATAGTTTCCGCTTACAAAGACAATGTGGCATTTATTCAAGGGCCTGTTGCCGAGCAGTTTGCACCGCTGACCCAAGATAAACCCGATTTTTTCGGTGTAAAAAAAATTAATACGGTTATCTCATTAAAGGCCGAGACCCACAACTTTCCCACAACGGTAGAACCGTTTAACGGAGCAGCCACCGGCTCAGGCGGCGAAATTCGCGACAGGATGGCAGGCGGAAAAGGAAGTATTCCCCTCGCCGGAACAGCAGTTTATATGACCTCATATCCCCGCACCGGAAAGGATCGCTCCTGGGAGCAGTTTACAAAGCCGAGAGAATGGTTGTATCAGACTCCCGAAGAGATTCTTATCAAAGCCTCAAACGGCGCAAGCGATTTCGGAAATAAATTCGGACAACCGCTGATATGCGGAAGCGTTTTAACATTTGAACATTTCAACGCACTGAAAAAATACGGATATGACAAGGTTATTATGCTTGCAGGAGGAGTGGGATACGGCAAAAAGGAGGACAGTCTGAAAGGTCATCCGGGAAAGGGTGAAAAAATAATCGTTATGGGGGGCGATAATTACCGGATAGGTATGGGAGGCGGTGCCGTGTCGTCGGTTGCCACTGGCGAGTTTGATAATAAGATAGAACTGAATGCCGTACAACGTTCCAATCCCGAAATGCAAAAAAGAGTTGCAAATGCAATAAGGGCACTTTGCGAGACTGACAAAAACCCAATCATCTCAATTCATGACCACGGTGCGGGAGGGCACCTCAATTCGCTGTCGGAACTTGTAGAAGAGTCGGGGGGGATAATTGACATTAACAAACTACCGGTAGGTGACCCCACTTTGTCGGCTAAGGAAATTGTCGGAAACGAATCGCAGGAGAGGATGGGACTTCTGCTGAATAAAGAAGATGTTGAACTGCTGAAACGGATTTCAGAACGTGAAAGAGCACCGATGTACGTTGTAGGTGAGACTACGGGTGACTGGCACTTCACATTTGAAGACTCGAAAAACAAAATAAAGCCGATTGACCTTGAGCTGGCCGATATGTTCGGAAAACCTCCGAAAACAGTCCTGACCGACAAGACAACAAAAGAGGAATTTGAAGAACCGCAGTACGATATTGCTCATATTCACGAATATCTTGCAGAACTTTTACAACTTGAGGCCGTTGCCTGTAAGGACTGGCTCACCAACAAAGTTGACCGTTCGGTTACCGGAAAAGTGGCAACCCAGCAAACAGCCGGAGCCATTCAGCTTCCTTTGAATAATCTTGGTGTGATGGCACTTGATTATCAGGGTGTAAAAGGAATTGCAACATCCGTCGGACATGCTCCCGTTGCCGGGCTTATTGACCCCGAAGCTGGCTCTGTGCTTTCTATTGCCGAAGCTCTGACAAATATTATCTGGGCTCCTATACAGGATGGTCTGGCAGGTATTTCACTGAGTGCCAACTGGATGTGGCCGGCAAAAAATAAGGGTGAAAACGCCCGTCTTTATAATGCAGTGAAAGCCATAAGCGATTTTGCCATTGCTCTGGGAATAAATATCCCAACCGGCAAAGACAGTCTTTCGATGACCCAAAAATATAAGGACGAAACCGTATTCTCACCGGGTACGGTTATTATATCGGCTGTAGGTGAGGTTTCGGATATCGGAAAGACTTTGAAACCCGTTTTAAGGAATGACTCTCACAGCGTTTTGATTTATATTGATATGTCGTGTGATGACTATAAACTCGGTGGGAGCAGTTTTTCACAACTTAACGGCAGAATCGGCAGCAATGCTCCAACGGTAAAAAATCCAAAATATTTCAAAAGGATTTTTAACACAATCCAGGAGTTGATTGCCGGTGGTTATATCCACGCCGGGCACGATATTTCGGCGGGAGGAATGATAACGACTCTGCTTGAAATGACCTTTGCAAACGAAAAAACGGGTCTGGATATTGATCTATCCTCAATCGGCGAGAAGGATACTATCAAACTTCTTTTCAGTGAAAATCCCGGAATAATTATTCAGGTTGACGACAAGCATGAGGTAATCTCAATGCTCAATCAAAGGGAAATAGAATTTCATTCAATAGGATATACTTTGCGCGAAAGAAAGATATTGCTGAAACATAACGACCTGAATCTTGAATTTGACATTGACGAACTCCGTGATAACTGGTTCAAAAGTTCCTATCTGCTTGAGACGAAACAGACTGTAAAGGAGCTTGCTTTTGAAAGATTTAAAAATTACAAAAACCAGCCTTTAAGTTTTAAGTTTCCTTCGGGATTTACAGGAAGAAAATCCCAGTTTGGGATTGATACGGGCCGGAAAGAACAAACCGGAGTAAAAGCTGCCATTATCCGCGAAAAAGGTGTCAACGGTGACCGTGAGATGGCATACTCGTTATATCTTGCCGGATTTGATGTTAAGGATGTTCACATGACTGACCTTATCAGCGGGCGCGAAGACCTTTCGGATGTGAATATGATTGTTTTTGTGGGCGGGTTTTCAAATTCCGATGTTCTCGGTTCGGCAAAGGGCTGGGCAGGAGCTTTCCTTTATAACGAAAAGGCAAAAAAAGCTCTTGACGATTTCTATGCAAGAAAAGATACGCTTAGCCTCGGAATTTGCAACGGCTGCCAGCTGATGGTGGAGCTGGGACTTGTATATCCCGGCCACGAAAAGAAACCGGAGATGCTGCACAATGATTCCAAAAAGTTTGAATCGGGATTTATAAACGTTGATATTCAGGAAAACAAGTCGGTGATGCTTAAATCAATGTCGGGTTCAAAACTCGGAATCTGGGTTGCACACGGCGAAGGCAAATTTCATCTTCCTTACGGTGAAGAGAGCTACAACATTCCGGTAAAATATTCTTACGGTGAATATCCGGGCAATCCCAACGGCTCCGACTATTCGGCTGCGGCAATATGCTCAGTTGACGGCCGCCACCTCGCAATGATGCCACATCTCGAAAGAGCCATATTCCCCTGGCAATGGGCTCATTACCCTGTTGCAAGGAAAAATGATGAAATTTCACCCTGGGTTGAGGCTTTTGTGAATGCAAGGGAATGGGTTAAGAAGAAAAAAGGAATGTAAAAACGTAATTTACAACGAATTAAGAAAAACATAAAGATCATCTTCCTGCTTTAATTTTAATCGTTTGCGAAGACGGTAGCGGGCTACTTTTACGCTGTTGGGCGAAATGTTCAGCAATGCAGCACTCTCCTTAATATTAAGGTTTAAATAGATTAATGCAGCAAGACGGTAATCATATGCATTGAGATTAGGATTAATGGCTTTAAGTTTGTTATTAAATTCTCTGTGAACACTTTCAAAATAAAATCTGAACAGTTCCCAATCTTTTGCCGACTTCTTGCTTCTTCCAAGTTCCCTGATTACGGTGTTGATACTTTGTCGTTGCGTATCTTCTACCTCCTTTGATACGACAACCAGTTTTTTCAGTACATCATCCACCAACTGATTTTTTTGAATCATATTCAAAGTATGGGTAGTCAATTCCCTGGACTTCATTTTTACCTCTTCATCCAACTGTTTTTTTTCCAGTTCACTGTTTAGAAGATGGGCTTTCAGATATTTTTTTTCACTTGCATAAAGAAGTTTCTCTTTTTTCCTTTTTTGAATAACGGAGAAAAGTGTAATGACAAGGAAAACAAGTCCGAGAATGATGGAAACGATTATGATATTTTGCCGTGTCCTGATAAGTTGGGCAGCCTTTTTTTCACTTGCATTTATTGTTTTCAGATATTCTATTTCTTTCTTTTTTTGTTCCGTCTCAAACTCCTCTTTCAGTTTTTCGGCATACTCTCTTCTACTTTCTTCTATCTGAGCCGTTTGCAAACTGCTTTTCTTTTCAAAATATTCCAAAGCTTTTCGATAATCTCCCAAAGCCTTATACGACTCATACAACAACTCATTGCTCCCGAGGCTTATTTTGTTATCACCGCTCTCCTCAGCCATTGATAACGCCCGGGTGCAATATTCAATACTTTGATTATAATCGCCCTGATTGAAAGACAGTTGTCCCAGACTTAAATATATGTTTGAAGCGTTAATATTTTGTTCTTTGTAAAATTGTAAAGTTTTTTGAAAAAAAACTTTTGCCAAACCGTATTTTCCCTCTTCGAGATACAAATCCCCCAGATTGTGATAACTGTGGGCACTACTTCCTTTCATACCCAGTTTTTCGCTGATTGTCAAAGCTTTATGGTAGGCTTCAATTGCCTTGTCCGGCTTTTTCCGGTTTGCATACAAAACACCGAGATTATTATATGTTTTTGCCATAAACACCGAATCATTATGCTCAACCGTCAGTTTCAACACTTTTATAAAATGTGCTTCCGCTTTCTCATAATCTTTCATTACTATATAGCAAGTAGCTATACTGTATTCAGCGGCAATTATCATTTTTGGAGGAGCATTAATTTTCTTTCTAAGTTTCAAAGACGAATAAAGATAGGTGAGAGAAGAATCATATTCACCAAGTTTGAAATACATCGTTCCAATGCTGTTAAGCAACCGTGCATGATTACGGTTGCTTTTGTCATTGTTTCTCTTTATTCGTGCATATCCGCCGAAATACCGCTTTGCCAATTTATATTGTTCAATTGATTTCAGATACTCCTTCCGAAATGCATAAATCCAGCCTAAATCACTATATGTAAGATACAAAGCCGCACTATCTCTGAAAAGAAGTGCATAATCGCGCTCTTTCATCAGGTAATAAAATGCCGAATCATACTCACTCTTTTTATCATAAGCACGACTCAGTAATGTCACTGTTTTGTACATAATTTCAGGATTATCCTGATTATGCTTTTCTATGGTTTTAGCTAAAGCAATACCTTCATCACAATTTGTTTTGAGCAAACTATCAGCCTTATCAAGCATTTCTTCCACATTATTTTGAGAGTAAATAAGAAGGGTGAAGAGAAGAAACAAAAGAGTATTGCCAATCATCTTTTTCATTCCGGGAATTTTACTTTGTAAATTTCCTTACAAAGTTAAAGAAATTACTGATTTAACGGCAGAAATACTCTGTTTTTTGTTTTTTAAGAAATATAATTTTTTAATATGCTCATTAACAGCTCAATAAATATATTATTAATAGCAATAGTACACCTAAAGTATCCCTCTTTTTTCCAACAGTTAACCCAAAGTACACTCCGAAAAACAGGAAGAATAAATAAGATGTTGTTATTTCGCAAATATAAAAATGTATTAATTTTCATTTTTGATAAATGTTTATTATAAATCAAATAAACAACGATCTGTTTGTATCCTTTGATGAATTGGTACATACCGGCAAGGCTCAGCTACAATCAGCAAACCGAATCTTATACGAAGTAGAATTCAGCAATACCGATTTTATAAAAATGGTAGTTCCCGAAGTGAGTTCTATAATTGAAGTACACCTGACATATAATGGGAAAACAGAAAATAGATTAATAAATTTTAAAACAAATGTAGTATGAAAAAATTGAGTATTTTAACAGGAATGATTATATTCTTTACGGTAATCAGTTATGCCCAGGTGGGTATCAATACGGATGCGTCGTTACCTGACCCGTCGGCGATGCTTGACATCAAATCCGACACTGCCGGTATTTTAATACCACGTATGACAGCGGTACAACGCGATGCCATCAATAATCCCGCCACCGGTTTGATGGTTTTTGTAACCGATAATAATACTTTTAATTATTTTGATGGAAACATCTGGAAAGTCATCGGAAACGGTGACAACGGCAGTTCTTTTTGGAGCAGAAACGGGAATACAATCTATGTAGGACAAGATACCGCAGTCGTCATCGGGAAAGACCATACAACAGGCGATTTTGAAGTTTCTCCAAGCGTAGGTACCGGTACCTATTCACAGGACGTTACCACCGGAGGAACCGTTACAGCACAGGAATACCAGGGAAGTTATGTACCTGAACACCTGTTTGACGACAATCAGGGTTCCATCTGGCGCAACGACAACAACCTGCCCGTATGGATACAGTACGACTTCGGGGCGGGTAATGAAAAAGCCATCGGAAAATACCGCCTGTATTGGAGTGGTACCAATTATGACTTTACGCCCTATTCCTGGGAATTTCTCGCTTCGGATGACGGAACGGGTTGGACGACTTTGGATACCCGCACCGGACAGAACGACTGGCAGTCCGGTACCTGGAAAGAATTTATTTTTTCCAACACCCAAAAATATCGCTACTACCGCCTGAATATTACCGACAGCAACGGGGCAGGCTCCACCGGTGTATATTTGAACGAAATGGAAATGATGGAGGAAGTTTATGCAGACTTTACGGCTCTCTATGTAGAAGGAGATAAAACCGGTATCGGAACATCTTCACCGGATGCTACTTTGGATATCAACGGAACATTCCAATTCACCGACGGTAATGAGGGAGATGGTAAAGTGATGAGTTCTGATGCCGACGGAAATGTACATTGGATTGATTTATCAATACTTGACCCGGACTGGACTGTGAACGGAAATGATATCTACAAAACTACCGACGGCAATGTAGGTATCGGGACAACCACGCCTTACTATCCATTGGATATCAACAGTACCACATCTTCCAGAGGCACAAACATTGAACTTGAAAATGATCAAGGGGGTTCAATTGCAGGTGTTTATACAAATGTAAATAATACAGGCACAGGGTCTGCTTATGGAATGGATAATCATCTTTCCGGACAATCTAACGGCGAAAGATACGGAGTAGCTAACACGATAGATAATTCAGGTACCGGTAACCACTTCGGTGTAATGAATAGCCTTACGGGAGCCACTACAGGTGACCGCTTCGGTACTTACAATAATTTGCAGGGAACAGGAACCGGAAAACAATACGGAGTGCGAAATGAATTGTATGTAAACAACAACAATTCACAATACGGAAATTTTACGGCGATTTACGACAATGGAGACGGTCAAAGATACGGAACGTATAACAAGTTACTTGGGAACGGTAGCGGTGAGCATTTTGCCAATTACAACCTGCTTGGCGGTAATGGCACAGGTGCTCAAATTGCCAATTACGACAGCATTTATAATGCCGGTGATGCTTTTCATTATGGTGCATACAGAGTATTAAACGGCAGCGGCAGCGGCTATCATTACGGAAACTATAACCTGCTCGGCGGTAATGGCACAGGTATTCAAATTGCCACTTACGACAGCATTTATAATGCCGGTAATGCTTATCATTATGGTGCATATAGAGTGCTAAACGGCAACGGTAGCGGTGATCATTATGTGACATATAATAAGTTGAGTGGTAGTGGTGATGGTTATCAGTTTGGGAATTTTACAGAAATTGATAATTCCGGAAATTCTATGCATTTTGGTATATACAACAATCTAACTGGTAGTGGTTCAGGTGTACATTATGGTACATACAACAAATTATACGGTAGTGGTTCAGGCGATCACTTTGGAATTTTTAATTATGTTTACGGTTCCGGTGATGGTACGTATTACGCTAGCTATAACGAGGTGGGTGGTAGTGATTTCCCAAGTAGTAGTTTAGGTACGCACTACGCAACTTATAATGAAGTTCGTTCTAACGATAAAGGTCCCGGAGATAAATATGGTTCTTATAACAAAATTTCTATGTATGCCGGAGGAACACATTATGCCGTGTACGGCGAAGCCGAAAAAACAGGTAGCTATGCAGGCTATTTCGTTGGTGAAGTTACCACATCCAAAGACTATAATTATATCACTCCCAAATCATATAAATTACAAGTGCCGGGTATTGCTTTTGCGAGTAGAGATTATTATCCTTCATTTCCAGTAGATTTTGAATATGATGCCTTCAAAGGCTCTATAAAAATATCAGGAGACAGTCATGGCCAATCTATGGCAGAAATAGATCTTCCACAGGGCGCATATGTAACCTCTATTACCGCACATGTTGCAGGGATTGTCGATGGTGGAAATAATTTTTCTGCAAGTATTCGTCAAAAAGATTTTTATGATACATCCGGATATTCGGATTCGGTTTTGGGTGTCTCTGCTCAGAATGTAACTACCTATTCCCATTATACTGCTAACGACAATCCGTTTACAGTAGATAATAATGCCTATTCATATTATTTAATATTTAGTTTTACTGGCCAAGATTCCGGTGATGCAATAGCTTTGCACGGTGTAACCATCGAATATACATTGAACAAGGTCAGTCACTAATAACAAATAAATAGAGTATTATGAAACAAATGATATATTCACTGCTGATATCCGGTTTTCTACATCTTGTTCCGGTTCAGGCACAGCAGTTAGTCAATGCAGGCTCGGGTATTTACATTTCGTCCGGGACAAATATGGTGATAAATTCGGATTATTTGAACCTTAACAATGGCCGGATATCCAATAACGGTAATATTGAGATTTACGGAGAGTGGACCAATAACGGTAATACACAGGCAATAACCGCCGGCGGTTCCGGCATAACAAGTTTTAAGGGTAACACTCCACAGAACATTGGGGGAAATGCCGATTCACATTTCAACAGCCTCTATATTGAAAACGACAGTAGCGTATTCCTTTCGACCAACGTGAATATTGAAGACAAGCTAAATATCCTCTCAGGAAGAATACATTTGAGTGATTATGATTTGATTCTCGGTGTGTCGGGAGAAGATATAAGTTCCGGATCCGGTCATTTTGTGGTCACTGACGGTACGGGAAAGTTCTCAATGTTTGTCCCCGGAGGATCACTCAAAACATTCAGAGTGGGACCACAGACTTGGAATTATTGTTATATCACTAATCACGCTGCGGGTGATATTTTCTCCGTCAATATCAAGCAGGACATATTGACCGGCGGAACCACCGGAACCACTATTCCCGAAATTGAAGATTGTGTCTTATTAACATGGAATGTATCACCATCCGATATCGCCAATGCAAACTATAGATTATTCGTTGATTGGTATGAATATCAAGAAGGTAGTACCTTTGACAGATGCCACTCGGCTTTGGGATACTACTATAACGGACAATGGAATGGGAATATTGAGGTACCTGCCTGCAGTGGTTCTATCCATAATCAAAAAATGGACAACATAAATTTCGCAGGGTCTTTTGCAGTAGGGGACTTAGAATCGCCAATGGCACTGCTACTGGAGTTGAAGATAGACTTGAAAGCCTTTCTCGAAGGACCATACGACGGAGTTGATATGAGTACTGCTCTAAATACAAACAATCAAATTCCGCTTTCGCAACCCTTCAACACTTCCCCGTGGAATTATAACGGAAGCGAGTCGGTTTCCGCAATTCCTGCCGGAGTTGTTGACTGGGTACTCATTGAAGGACGAGATTCTCCGACACCGGAACAAGCAACAAATTCACAAATTTTTACAAAACAGGCGGCATTTCTGTTATCAGACGGTTCGATTGTCGGAACCGACGGAGTATCTCCTGTCTCATTCTTACATTATCAACCTATGTACGAATTGTTTGTCGTTATACACCACCGGAATCATCTGAGCATATTGTCGAATAACTATCTGACAGAAAACAACGGCGTTTATACTTATGATTTTACAACAACTTCGGCACAAGCATACAATAACGGACAAAAAGAACTCGAAGGAGGAGCTTACGGTATGTATGGCGGTGATGCCAATGCGGACGGGCAGATTGATGCAACCGACAAATCGCTATGGACGGCAAATGCCGGCACAAAAGGTTACCGGAAAGAAGACTTCAATATGGATACACAAATTTGCAATAAGGACAAAAACGATATTTGGGTTGAAAATATCAACAAAACCTCACAGGTGCCTGAATGATTGCGGATATGAGACGGGTTTAATCCGTCTCACTTTTTTTGTCGGTGTCAACACCGACAAGATAGTCTGATTAATTACACCAGATTGGCAAAACCCATAAAAGCAAGTGCAAGTATTCCGGCTGAAACGAGAGCTATCGGAACACCGCGCATTCCTTTAGGTACATCCATAAAGTCGAGGCGTTCACGGATTCCGGAGAATATAACAAGTGCCAGAGCAAATCCGAGAGCATTTGAAATGGCATAGACAACACCTTCCATCAATCCGAAATCTTTTTGAATTGTCAGGATTGCAACCCCAAGAACGGCACAGTTGGTTGTGATAAGTGGCAGAAATATCCCTAAAGCCTGAAACAGTGAAGGACTGACCTTTTTAAGAATAATCTCAACCATCTGTACCAAAGCGGCAATCACCAGAATGAATGTAATTGTTTGAAGAAATTCAATCCCCAAAGGGACTAAGATATAATACTGAATAAGCCAGGTTACAAGCACGGCAAGCGTCAATACAAAAACAACTGCACCTCCCATTCCAACCGCTGTATCAATCTTTTTTGAAACGCCGAGAAAAGGACATATTCCCAGAAAGTTACTGAGTACTATATTGTTAACAAAAATTGCCCCAATAATTATTATTACGTATGTCATTTTATTATAATTTAAATATTAACAATTCTTATGCTGTTTTCTTTAATCTGTTAATCAATGCTATCAAATAGCCCAAGACAATAAAGGCACCTGGTGCCAGGACAAAGACCAGCATACCATCGCCTTTCAGGAATTTCAATCCAAAAATTGCTCCGCTCCCCAAAATTTCTCTTACACTGCCAAGAATCGTCAGGGCAAAGGCAAATCCAAGCCCCATTCCTAGTCCGTCGATAATGGAAGACAAAAGAGTGTTTTTAGATGCAAATGCTTCTGCACGACCAAGAACAATACAGTTAACAACAATAAGCGGAATGAACAGCCCCAGTTGCTCAAATAAAGCAGGAAGATAAGCCTGCATCACCAACTCAACAATAGTCACGAAAGAGGCGATGATGACAATGAAAGAAGGTATCCTCACTTTCTCCGGAATTAAATTTTTTACCAGTGATACCACAAGATTCGACATCACCAGGACGAAAGTGGTTGCCAAACCCATTCCTAAACCATTGATAGCCGAGGTGGTAACACCCAAGGTAGGACACATCCCGAGAAGCAGTACAAAGACGGGATTTTCCTTAATTAAACCTTTAGTGAAATTTGCCAGTTGATTCATATTCTTCTATATTTTTATTTTCAATTATCTTATAAATACTATTTCTTCTTTTCCACTTACAATGAGCAAGCGTCCACGCTTGCCATGTGTATCTTATTTCTCCTTCTCAAATTCCTTATAAGCCCTCCTAACTGCATCGCAGAATGCGCGCGAAGATATGGTCGCTGCTGTTATTGCATCCACATCGCCACCGTCCTTCTTAACCGTCAGATTGAAATCTTTCGGATTCTTTCCTTTAAACTGGACACTGAAGTTCGATTTCTTAATATCCATTTTATCACCCAGTCCGGGAGTCTCTTTGTGGTCAAGGACAGCAGTATTCAATATCGTACCGTCAGCTGAAAAGCCAACCATTATCCAAATCATACCTCCAAATCCTTTGGGAGAATATGTTTTAATAGCAGTACCGACCTTTTTACCGTCTTTGTATGTTTCAAAAAAAGTCAGAGAGTCCTTGCCGTCACTTCCCGGAACTTTATACTCTCTCATAATTGTGTCGAAACCGGGAACAACATATCTGATAGCTTTTTCAACCTTTTTCCTTTTTGCAATAGCTATAGGCCCTTTGGTAGCCGTATAAACACCCCCGAGTGCCAAAGCAGCAACCACAGTTATAACAAATAGGGTTATTACCATATTCTTGAACGAAGATTCTGTTTTTGCCATTTTCTTAATGTTTATCTATTTTATACAATCTTCTGATTATTATTTCTTTACTATTTCTCCAAATCTTTTCGGTTTAAATCCCAGATCAATAAGCGGAACAAATGCATTCATTATTAATATTGCAAATGAAACCCCTTCGGGATAAGCTCCGAATATCCTTATCAAAACTGTCAGAATTCCGGCACCAAGCCCGAAAATCAACTGTCCTTTGGGCGACATAGGTGATGTAACCATATCAGTTGCCATAAAAAAGGCTCCAAGCATCAACCCACCTGTTAACAGATGGAAAAGAGGGTTTACATAATGTGCTGGATCAACCATCCATAAAATGCCTGAAAAGATAATAACACTACCAATATAAGCCGTTGGGATTTCCCAGGTTATAACTTTTTTCAGCAACATATATATAGCACCGATTAGAATTGCAATAGCCGAGATTTCACCAAGTGAACCTCCCATATCTCCAAGCAGGGAATCCATATACGATGGAATATGATAAACCACCTGCTTGCCGTTTTCGATAAATGTTACACCGTTATCCATTATCTGTTGTACAGTGTCGCCTTTTTTCAACTCCTCTTTAAGTGCTCCTAGAGGTGTAGGTCCTGTTATTGCATCCGTTAATCCTTGAGCAAACAACGGCTTTGGGATAGGCCATCTTGTCATTTGCACCGGAAAAGATATCAGCAGGAATACCCTGCCTACCAATGCCGGATTGAAGATATTTTTACCCAGTCCTCCAAACGACATTTTACCGATGGCAATAGCTACAAAGGCTCCAATTACCACTATAATTGTCGGTAAATCACTCGGAACGTTAAAGGCAAGCAAAACCCCTGTAATTATTGCCGATCCGTCCGTAATGGTTGCCGGGCCTTTAATAAGGTATTTCTGTATGAGATATTCAAACAGCAGACTGGCAATTACCGAAATCAAAATAACACGTGCTGCATCCATTCCGAAAAAGTAAACGGAAATGAGTATGGCAGGTATCATAGCATAAATGACATTGTACATCAACTTTTTAGTTGAATTGTCAGAATGTACATGCGGTGAACCCGATATTGTAAATAGACTCATATTATTCTAAGTTTTTATATAAATCTCAATTTTATTTTTTTCTTGTTCTCATAATTTTTCCAACCGTACCCTTGCCAAGCCTCAGATAGTCAAGCAACTCGCGGTTTGCCGGGCAGGTGTAATGACACGAACCGCATTCGATACAATCCATAATTCTCTCCTTTTCGGCTCTTTCAAAATCTTCGTGCATAACAACCTTTTCAAGAAGCCAGGGCTCTAATCCCATCGGGCAAACGGTTATACATTTTCCGCAGCGGATACAATTACCGACTTCCTCTCTGTGCGATTCCTCATCGGGCATAATAAGTATGCCTGATGTTCCTTTTACGACCGGAACGTCAAGTGAATAGAGAGCTTTCCCCATCATCGGGCCTCCGCCGATAACTTTCCCGGTATCTTCGGGCAATCCTCCGGCAGCTTCCACAAGATCGGCAACAGGAGTACCTATCCTGACCTGGAAATTTGATGGTTTCTTAACCGACTTTCCGGTCAATGTAACGACCCTCTCGATGAGCGGTTTGTTCTTCTGAACAGCTTCATAAACGGCAAAAGCGGTTCCGGCATTATTGACAACAGCCCCAACTTCAATAGGTAATTTCCCTGAAGGTACTTCCCTGTCAATTAATGCTTTTATCAATTGTTTTTCAGCACCTTGAGGATATTTAACTATCAAACCGTATACACTGATACCTTCATAATCTTTTGCAAGCTCAGTCATAAGTTTGATAGCATCGGGCCTGTTGTTTTCAATACCAACCATTGCCTTGTTGACACCAAGACCTTTCATCAATATTTTAGTTCCGATAAGAACCTCTTCCCCTCTTTCGAGCATCAGTCTGTGGTCGGAAGTAAGATAAGGCTCGCACTCCACACCGTTGATTATAAGGACTTCGGCTTTTTTGCCGTCGGGAACCATTAATTTTACGTGTGACGGAAATGTAGCACCACCAAGTCCTACAATTCCCATTTCATTCAGACGGTTGATAATAGATTTCCGGTCAAGAATAATCTCCTTTTTTATTTCCGTACTTCTGTCAATGCTATCCTCCCATTCATCGCCTTCTACATCAATGATTACTGCCTGCCTGCGGTAGCCACTTGCATCAATCACATTATCAAGTTTAAAAACCTTTCCAGATACAGGAGAATGGACATTTGCAGAAATAAAACCTCCACTCTTGGCAATCAATTGACCGACCTTAACGGTATCTCCCTTTTTTACAAGGGGGACTGCCGGAGCACCCAAATGCTGACCGACAGGGACAGCAACCCGTTTGGGAACAGGTAATATTTCAATAGGACTGTCTTTCGACAACTTGTTCTCAGCCGGATGAATTCCTCCAAGTTTGAATGTCTTTAACATCTCTATAATTTTATTTTAAAAAGATTACTGTTTTATTCTATTTCAACTCCCTTTATCCGTTGCACCCTCTTTTGGTTTGTCAACTTTAGATTTATCCACTTCCATTTGCTTTTCGGCCGGTTTAGCTGCCGGTTTCACTGCCGGTTTCACATTATCGGTAAGA
>Ga0256913_10000469_pt1 | contig 20856 bp, 16 predicted proteins | sample Axial_MatmetaG_FD_185970 | JGI IMG/M metagenome (GOLD analysis project Ga0256913, IMG submission 185970) | Deep-sea worm associated microbial mat communities from Axial Seamount, Juan de Fuca Ridge, Pacific Ocean - Axial_Mat | ecosystem: Environmental > Aquatic > Marine > Oceanic > Microbial... | reverse complement strand
GTAAAACTCCGTAGGAGTTAAACATTATTAGCCCCTGGTAGAATGTTAGAAAAAGTTTTGGCGGGATTTTCGATGGCTTGTCCTGAGCTTGTCGAAGGAAAGCCGAAAATCGTGACAAAACGTAAATAAAGATAAATCAATGCATTACAAGATTATAAACACATGAAATAATGAATTGGTGGATTAGGCGGGATAATCCCGATTTAGTGTTAATCCTTCCGGTTCTGAATCCTTTATGAAAAGCTTGGTTGCACTTTTTCGATTATGCTATTGCATAAATTTAAAAGGTATAATATCGTCATCTTATTTATTTACCGGCTATAAAGGCAGAAATGTTTCCTGCAAAAAAGCCTCTGAAAATACAGAGGCTTTAGTTATAGTATCGTTAGCAACTTCTAATGCAAATGATGTTGCAAACTTTCGTTCAGATAAGGATGATTTACCGGAATCAGGTTGCCTTTGCTTAAGCAGCGGCCAACCATAAAGATAAACAATCCGGCAAAGCCGAGGAAAATTCCTACTTCGGTAAATCCGAAAGTATATCCTCCCATTGCTCCCGGCATAACCTCCTCGAAAATATCAACATAATGTCCGACAAGAATAATTAAAATCACTGCAATAAGAACATTTTTATTTTTCGCAAGAAAGTTCGGTAACAGCACAACAAAAGGAATAATAAAGTTAAGAGTAATGTTTGCCACGAATAATGTTTGGTTCAAGTTTCTGCGCGTAACAAAGTATGTTGTTTCCTCCGGTATATTGGCATACCATATCAGCATATATTGCGAGTACCACAAATATCCGAAAAGGATGGCAGGCATAAAAATATATTTTGAAAAGTCATAGAGGTGTGATTTGTTTAGGAACTTCATATAGCCGTTATTGTTAAGCAAAATGGCAATCAATGCAATAACAGCAGAACCGTGATAGAAAGCAGAGATAAAGTTCTTTACAGAAAATATTGTACTAAACCATATTGGTTCAAGACTCATAAGCCAGTCGAAAGCAGCAAGAGTGAAGGTGAAAGCCAGAACAAAAATGGTAATTTTTGAATACAACTCACTCTTTTTAAAATAATCCATTCCACCTTCAATATCTTCTTTAAGTGATAGTTTCCTGAGATATCTTGTTAACACAATCCACAAAAGGAAATAGAAAACCATACGTGCAATGAAGAAAGGGACATTAAGGTACGGTGCTTTGTGGACTAGCAAATGAAGTTCATGGTCATTAAAAATACCTGCATAATGGGGATTTGTCCATGAGTAAAGATAATTAATTCCCAACACCATAAGAATCATAATTATCGCAGCAATCGGTATGTAGCTAGCCATAGCCTCCGGTATTCTTTTAAATGCCGACGACCATCCCGATTGACTAATGTATTGTATGGCGAGGAAAAATGTTGCACCTATTGCCAGAGCAAGGAAATAATAATTCCCAATAAGCACATTGGCCCAAGCTCTGCCCGGATTACTCAAAAAACCAATAGCGAGAGCAACAACTCCAATAGCTATCAGCGCAAAAGAAAAATATTTTAGTTTCGGTGAAAATGTGAACTTTTCTTCCATTTTAAATTATTTTTGTATTAAACAGATATTCTGTAACTTATGTGTTAAAACTTATTTTTTATGTATGTAACTATTTTCCATCTGTCGGCAGGTTTTATCTGGCCGCCATGAGCACCCATAAGACCTGATAATGAGCCTACAGTAATAATATGATAAATCTCTCCGTCAGGCTTATCCTGGATAGTTGCACTCGTCAGGTCGGTAGGTTTAGCCGTAAAAAGTTTACTAGTGTACAAATGACCGTCACCTTTACCATTTTTTCCATGACAAACAACACAGAAAATTTTGAATTCGGCCTCACCGCGTGCAAGGTTTTCCTCATTTGCTTCCATCGGGTTAACTAACTCAAGACCAGCTTTTTGCTGATCTTCAAATGTTTTCTTGTATTGATATGGTATCATCTCCCTTGGAACTGTTCCTTCAATGGGAGTCTGCATTGTCCTTCCATCAGGAAACACCGGGTTTGCCGTGTATGCATCATAGGGTATGGAATAGGCCATATCCGGGAAATATGCTCTACCCGGATTGTTGGGGTCATACGAGCAGGAACTTAACACTATTGCTGATAAAATCAGTATTATAAAGCTATATTTCATCTTTAATGAATATTAATTCGTTTCTTATTTCTCTTCAACTTTAATTGCGCCGCCATCCTTGAGGAGTTTGTTTATTCCTTTGATATCCTTATCGGAAAGAGAAGGCGTTTTATCTACAAGTATTAAAAATGTATTATCTGTTATTCCCGGGTACTGGAAATGCTCTTTGGCTCCCGGGCCTTTTTTGTCCCTGATAAAAAATGTCATCAGCGTAAATAAAACAGTAACCAAAATTGTTCCCACGAAAATGATAACAACAAATGTGAGGCTCAATGGTGGTTTCCCGCCGAAATTCAACGGAAAATCAATGACGGCAGTATAATAGAGGAACAGAAAAACACCAATAACACCACCAAATAATGCGTATAAAAAGGCTGCAACATTTATTTTTGTTTTCAGATTCAGTTTTTCAAAAACCTCTTCTATTGCAAACGGAGTGATAACATCAGCTACCTCGTACCCATTGTCCTGAATATTATCAATGGACGCAAGCAACTTCTTTTCGTCATCATAAACTCCTATTATTTTATTATATTCCATTTGTAATATATTTTAGTCTCTGCTTGTTTCTTTGTTAACCATTTTCAGTTCGTTCATTGCCATCATCGGGACGAACCGCATAAACAGCAATACTCCTACAATGAACAATCCAATTGTGCCAACGTAGATTAATATTTCAGTAGAAGTGGCGTGATATTCTACCCAGTTGGCAGGCAGAAAATCTTTTGATAATGATGTGATAACAATGTTAAACCTTTCAAACCACATACCAATATTTATGATAATTGATATTATAAAAAGTCCTGTAATGCTGGTTCTGATTTTTTTAAACCAGAATAATTGTGGGATAATAGCATTGCAGGTAACCATTGTCCAGAATTGTACTGCATAATCACCAGTGATTCTGTTGTGGAAGAATGTGTACATCTCGCCTTCGGACCCTGAATACCAGGCAATGAAAATTTCGGTTGCATAAGCAGTACCCATTACTAAACTAATGAATGTTAGTATTTTACCAATAGCTTCAAGGTGACTTTTAGTTACAAAATCTGCGAGCTTAAATTCTTTACGTATAATAATCATAAGCGTTAGCACCATGGCAAATCCTGAGAAAATAGCACCGATTACGAAATATGGTGGAAAAATTGTTGTGTGCCATCCCGGGAAAATACTTGTTGCAAAGTCCATTGATACAATGGAGTGAACAGCGATTACCAGAGGAGCTGCAAGTCCGCCAACAATGACGGCCGTAACCTCAAAGCGCAACCAAGATCTTGCAGAACCTACCCATCCGAAACTCAGAATATGATAAATCTGTTTTTTTATTTTCGATTTTGACCTGTCTCTGACGGTGGCAAGGTCGGGAATCATTCCAAGATACCAAAAGGCGGCAGAGGTGAAAAGATAAGTGCTAATAGCAACAACATCCCAGAAAAGAGGTGAGTTGTAGTTAACCCAAAGTCCACGTGTGTTAGGATAGGGGAAGATAAAAAAGGCATTCCAAATACGCCCCATATGTATCATAGGGAATAATCCGGCAGCAAGTACTGCAAATACTGTCATAGCCTCAGCGGCACGGTTTATTGATGTCCGCCATTTTTGTCTTAAAACAAGCAGGAAAATAGAGAAAGCCGTTCCGGCATGTCCGATACCGATCCACCAAACAAAGTTGATAATGGCCCAGCCCCAGGCGACAGTATTATTGTTACCCCATAGGCCGATACCTATAGAGATAGTCCGTCCTATTTCCCACATTCCTGCCAGAAACATAACAGAACCAACAAACATTGCGAAATACCACCACAGCGGAGCCTTCTTCTCCTGCGAAGCAAGTACCTCCCTGGTAATATCTCCATGCGATTTATTACCTTTTATTAATATTCCTCTGACTTCTTTGTTATACATTTTAGTATCTGTTTATTCAATAATATCTGATAATCATTTTATTATAAAGACTAAATTATAAGTGACTGCATCAGGGAGCAAATTCGTCCCACATCCTATCGGTATTGTTGTTTCCGGTTTCTTCATTATTTCTGACTTTGGTCATATAAACAACCGAAGGAAGCGTATGAAGCTCCTCAAGTAGTCCATAAGAACGGTCATCTTCAAAATGCTTGGAAACTTTAGATCCCTCACGATTATTGTCGCCAAAAGTAAGAGCCTTTGTAGGGCAGGCTTGTACACAAGCCGGCTGAACTTCTCCGTCTCTCAATTCACGACCTTCGTCTTTTGCAATAAGTTTTGCCTCCTGAATTCTTTGAACACAGAATGTACATTTTTCAACAACACCTCTCTCCCTGACAACAACATCGGGATTGAGAACCATTTTACTTATATCATCATTAAAGTTATAGTCGAATTGATCGTTGTTCACATATCTGTACCAGTTAAACCTTCTGACACGGTACGGACAGTTGTTCATACAGTAACGTGTTCCGATGCAACGGTTGTAAGCCATTGTATTCAGACCTTCTTTGCTGTGAGGTGTGGCAGCTACAGGACAAACATTCTCACAAGGGGCATTGTCGCCGTGCTGACACATAACAGGCTGGTGCAGAACTTCAGGATTGTCGGATTCAACATCCATATTAACACCATCACCATTAGTAGAATAATACCTGTCAAGTCTTATCCAATGCATTATCCTTCTGTTCTTGACCTCTTCTTTTCCAATTACTGCAATATTATTCTCAGCCTGACAGGCAACGATACATGCATTGCAACCGATGCACTTATTAAAATCAACACTCAACCCCCAGTGGGCTCCCGGAAATTCCGGATTAGGATACATTGTTACCAGTTCCTCTTTAAGATCGTGATGATCTTCGTTTCCTGCTTTGGAATCTTTTTTATATTCCTTAAAGGTGGTCTCTTTGATAATACGTCTTCCCTCCATTGAGTGGTGAGTCTGCGTGGAAACCAATTCATAGGTATCACCGGTTTTTTCTATTGTGACACCATTTATAAAATATTGTCTCGAATTGTTTTCCAGATGTGAAAGAGGATAGGCGTTTTTGCCAATCCCGTCAGCAACCTTACCAGCTTTTGTTCTGCCGTAGCCAATAGCTATTGAAACAGTTCCGGAAGGCTGTCCGGGCTGTATAAAAACAGGTAGCTCAAGAGAGCCGTTTATTTTTAGAACATCATTTTGCTCCACTCCTAGCTTTTTTGCATATTTTGGTGAAACTGCAACATAGTTATCCCAAACCGTCTTTGAAATAGGGTCGGGAAGTTCCTGCAACCAGGGATTGTTTGCCAAATTTCCTGCCCCAAGAGCAATTGTTTCGTAAAGAACGACTTCAACATCTTTACTGGCTGCAACTTCACCAAGATTACTGCCTGCCCTGTCGAAGAATGTAAAATCATAAACCGGACACTCATTGGTTTCCGGTCCGGGTTCAAACACACCTCTCTGTAGGGAGTGATTCCAGAAATCATTGAAAGAAAGGAATTCCGTTTGCTTCCCATAAAGATTTTCTTTCCAGAATTTTTGAATATATGAATGATAATCACCATCAAGACCCGCCCACTTCATCAGGCTTGCCTGTGCCTGCCTTGTTTCAAAGATAGGTCTGATAGTAGGTTGCATTAAGCTGTAAAATCCTGTGTATGGTTCTGCATCATCCCATGATTCAAGATAATGATTGTCAGGACAAACATATTGTGCCAAAGATGCAGTTTCATCATTTTTCTGAGACATCGCAACTGTCAGCCCAACCTTTTTAAGTCCACCGGCGAATTTTTCACTATTGTAATAATCATAAGCAGGATTTACATTGTACATTAGCAATGCTCCTACCTGTCCACTGTTCATCTCCTTGACAAGCTTTTCAAATGCTCTGTCGTCGCCCTGCTTGGTTAGTAACTCCCTTTCAAATTCCAGAGTGCCACCAAGATTGGCTAACAAATAATTAATGGCATTTACAATTGACTGAATATAAACATCATTTGTGCCTGAAATAATAAGCGACCTTGAGGGATGACGTAATAACTCTTCGGCAAGTTTTTTAATCTTTACCGGAGATTTTATAACTTTTATAGTCGGTTTGTACGATTTTTCAGCAATATAATTATACAGATTAAGCAGAACTGTTTTTTCGTCCGAGGGTTTTATTGGGAATCTTTTGTCGGCATTACTTCCTGTAACCGACATATACGATTCAAACTGGTAATGTTTGGAAAGTTTTTTTCTGCCTTCGGTCAGGTCTCTTGTTTTGGCGTACTGTGCTGCAAATTCTACAGGTGATAGCCAGTTACCGAGAAAGTCGGCATTGAAACTGACAATGATATCTGCATTATCGAAATGATAAGAGGCAATGTTGTTTTTCCCGAAAGTAAGTTTATTGGCCTCACTCATTGCCGAATACGAAATGGCATCGTAATAAATAACCTCTGCAGTCGGATATTTTGTTTTAAAATCTTCGAAAAGCTTTTTCGTTGACGGGCTTATGACAGAGGCTGACAGGATTATAATCTTTTTATTTGCTGTTGTGGCTTTATCAAGCCCGGCAACAATTTCCTTATCAATAGTGTTCCAGTCGGTTTTGTTGCCGTTTTTAAGAGGATGTTGTTGCCTTCCACCGTCGTAGAGGCTCAATACGGATGCCTGAACACGTGCACTGGTCCCTCCGGGCGTGATTGACGACAATTCGTTTCCTTCCACTTTAATCGGTCTTCCTTCGCGTACCTTAATGACAACTGAAGCATAATCGTGACCGTCATAAAAAGTTGATGCATAATGATTTGCAACGCCGGGAATGATCTCCTCAGGTTTTTGAAGATATGGAATAGCTTTCCGCACAGGTACTTCACAACTGGAAGCCACGGCTGCATACCCTACTGAGAAACCGAGCATTTTCAAAAAGTCACGTCTGTTGGCTTTAATACCTGATTTAACCTCTTCCTTGGTTAAACCATCAATTGAAAACTCCGGTTCCGATACTTTCTGTACCTGATCCTGATTTTTTAATTCAAGTAGTTCTTCGGTACTTTTCCAGTATTTTTTCATATATGAAAATTGTAATGTTCTTTTAAAAATCTAATTTATTAATAATGACAGGCAGAACAATCGGTTCCGCCGATATCCTCAACCGTAACACCGGTTCTCTTTCCATCTTTGATCTCTTGATGATATTTATTGAAACTTTCATAATAATCATTATCCTTAAACTGAACATTTGTTCTCCTGTGGCAATCAATGCACCAGCCCATACTCAAGTCGTTCACCTGAATGACTTTATCCATCTCCTCAACCTTGCCATGGCACTCCTCACATTGCCGTTTGCCTGCATTCACATGTTGAGCGTGACTAAAGAATACATGGTCAGGAAGATTGTGAACTTTTATCCATTCAATAGGCTTCTTGTCTTTCCACGATGCCAAAACCTTACCTATTTCTGTTTCTCCTGTTTGTGTGCCTTTTTTAACCACAGTATGACAATTCATACAAACATCTGTTCCCGGAATACCGGCATTCTTGCTGTCCATCGCAGTATTATGACAATAAAGGCAGTCGATCTGATTTTGCCCGGCATGAACCTTATGGGAGAACCAAACGGGCTGATCGGGGGAGTATCCCTGCTGACGGCCGAGCTGTGCAGCTTCAACATAAACAATCTCGCCAATCACAAACAAAGCTGTTAATATTATTATATAATGAATGAATTTGGCCTTAATAATTTTTGTTAATCCAAGATCAATCAGAGAAATAAAAAGCAGAACCAGAAAAATATAAAAGGTTGTTTTTGTATTTCCAGGACCGTATGTTTCCTGCTGCGACGACACAACTGTTTTTGTAGTACCGCCGGTTTCTCCGCCTGTAGCTGCGGGTTTAGTCTCTTCGGGCTTGGGAACCGGCTCCTTGTAGTTTTTGATATAGGTAAGAATTCCCTTAATTTGCTCGTCAGTCAGATTGTTGTCCGGCATTGGGATTTTGAACTCATCAAAAATTTTAACAGCTTCTTTATCACCTGCTTTCACCATCTTTTGGGAAGCCCGGATAAAGCTAATAAGCCAGGTCTCATTATGTCTTTCGTTAACACCTTTTAAATCGGGGCCAACCAGTCGTCCTTTTCCGATTGTATGACAAGCACCACAAACAGACCACTCAGGAGGTGCATCCTGTGCCTGTGCTGTTAAAAATAGAAAAAACGCAAAAAATAATGAGACGGGGATAGTAAAGAATTTATGTTTCATCTCTTGGTAAATGTTATAATTCATTTAATACCTGATAGTTATATAAAAGAAATAATTCGATTTCCAAATTGAAAACGCAAAAGTATAAAAAATTTTTAAATTTAAGTAATGAAATACTAAAATTATTTTAACATTTATTAACAATAGATTTTTACCGGTAGGCATTGAACAGTTTAAAAGAATAATCTTCTTTAATATTCTCAATATAAACTTTTAAAAATCCTGTTATTACCTCCCATTATATCTCTGAAAAGTTTGTAAGTAAAACGATTGTTTTCATTCCATAAGGAAATAAAAATTTAAATTACATTCTAAATAACCAAATTATAATTTTTATAGTGCTGAAACGCAGTTAAATAGGTTGGCCGGGTGATTGTCACAGATCAGCAAATCTGTTCATTTAATAAATATTATCCATTTGAACTCCATTTTTGTATTAAAGAATTTGTATTTTTACAAACTTAGCAACTCTGCTGTGACTGAACTGAATAGGAATGAAAAAGCTGCTATACTTGTTAATCCTGATTTTTTCCGTTTTGTCGCTGAAAGCTCAAAAGAGTCTTCCCGACTCAATAACGGCTTATTTTACTGATGAAAAAATAACTCTTGATGGTGAACTGACAGAAGATTGCTGGCAGAAAGCAACAAAAATAAGCAACTTTACTCAGAGAGAACAAAATACAGGAGAGCCTCCGACCGAAAAGACTGAAATTGCTATTGTTTACAATACAAATGTGATGTATATCGGATTTTGGGGATTTGATGATGAACCCGACAAAATCGTTGCTCAAAATATGGAACGTGATTTCAGATGGAGTACAGATGATAACTTTGAGTTAATCATAAGCACTTTTAATGATAACCGCAACGGTTTTCTTTTTATCACCAATCCAAATGGTGCAAGGGCAGATATTTTGATATCAAATGAGGGTGAAGGCTTCAATAAGAGTTGGAATGGTGTTTGGGATGTGGAGACAACAGTTACTGACAAGGGCTGGTTTGCCGAGATACAAATACCTTTCTCAACATTAAAATTCAGAAAAGCCGAAGAGCTTGTTTGGGGTATAAACTTTGAAAGGAACATTAGGCGAAAAAAAGAGCAGTTGCTTTGGCAAGGGTGGTCGAGAATTTATGATATCGAAAAAATATCGCAGGCAGGAAAACTGACGGGACTCAGAAACATTAAGGCTAAAAATAAGGTGGAGATTAAACCTTATATTTCCGGAGGTGTAGAAGAAGCCGTAAATGAGAATGTGAAAGGCAGATATAAAATAGGCGGCGATGTTAATATTGATATTACACCGACCCTTAAACTTAATCTTACGGCAAATACCGACTTCGCTCAGGTCGAATCCGACAGGGCACGAATAAATCTGTCAAGATTCTCGCTTTACTATCCTGAAAAAAGACAGTTTTTCCTTGAGGCCAAAGACCTTTTTCAAATGAATGTCGGTCACCGTAATCAGGTGTTTTACTCTCGCAGAATAGGTATTCAGGACGGAGAAGAGATTCCTATTGTTACAGGTGCCCGGGTGTTTGGCAAACAAAATAAAACAAACATAGGTGCTATGTCAATACAGACGGCTGCCGGGGATTCTATCGAAACAACCAACTACTCGGTTGTCAGAGTTCGTCAGGATGTAGGAAGGCAATCAAGTGTAGGCGGAATTGTTACTTCAAAGATATTAAACGGGCGGAATAATATTGTTTATGGTGCCGACTATACATATTCGACATCAAAAATGTTTCACGATAAAAACCTGATTGTCAGCGGTACTTTTGCCCAGTCGCAGACAAGCGACTCAGTTAACAACCGTAATTCATCGTACAGTTTCTCTATATCCTATCCCAATGATGTTATTGAATATGACTTTGCTGTGGTTGGTATTCAGCAAAATTTCAATCCTGAGATGGGATTTCTGCGCCGCAATAATTACCGGATGTATTACACCGAACTTCAGTTTAATCCCAGACCTAAATTCTGGCCTTTTTTTAGAAATCTGAACCTTAAACCTATTGATATTAATTATTATGTGAATGAAAAAACTAACCGGCTGGAGAGTATCTTTTATGAGATGAGGCCGTTTGGGTTTGTTACCAAAAGCGGCGAGGTGTCGGAGTTTAACCTACAGGTATTGTACGACAGGCTTGATGAGCCTTTTTACTTGCTCGACACCATTGTTATACCCGAAGGTGAATATTGGGATAAGCGATGGGAAGTGCAATTTGAGACATTCAGAGGAAGGCGGTTGTCGGGGGAGGTTTTCTTTAACAGCGGTACATTTTACACCGGAAAACGCACAAGATTTTCAACGGCAGGTTTTTTTAATGTTAACAAGCACTGGAACCTTACAGCTGAATGGAGTAGGAACTTCCTCTTTTTTAAAGAGCTTAATTTTGTTACTGACGAGGTTAGCGGCAGGGCTATCTTTGCATATAACCCGAAGCTGAATACGAGTCTTTTCGGGCAGTGGAATAATGAAGATGATGAAATCCTGCTTAATTTCAGAATAAACTGGATTCCTAAAATCGGAAGTGACTTTTATTTTGTTGTTAATCAGATAATCGAAACCGGCAATAACAGGATAGTATTAACTCGTACAACCGTTCTCGCTAAACTGATATGGAGATTTGCATTGTAGGACCTGATGGCCTCAGTTTCAGCAGACCCTAATTCTTTTTCAAAGAGTCAGGAACTTCTGATTTACTGATGCCCATAATTGCATCGGCAGGTACAAAACCAATGATTCCTTTGTGTTTTATCGCCCAGCATTGATCGCTGGCAATGTATTTATAAAGTGTAACTATGTCGTTGACGTTCAATTCTATATTAAGACTTTTTGAGTTTTTATCAGGTTTTGAACGCATAATTGTTGGCTTGATAACCTTTGCTGGAGTGGAATTATTGCCGATTTTATAATTCTCACCAATCAGAAACTGCTTTAATATGGTCAGGTTTTTTTGCTTTTCGTCAATTTGTTTTTGAAGGACGGCAATTTCAGATTGAATAACCCGAATGGAATCCTGATAAGACTTAACTTTATCCGTAATTTGGGCTGATGCTCCAAAAAACAACAAAATGAAAATAACCGACAGAGATAATCTTACCCGATTAGCTGCAAGTCTCATCTTATATATGTTTAATTTCATTGTTAGAGTTTGTTTTTATTAATAGCGTAATATTTTAAAAAATCATTATGCTATAAAATTGTGCTGCAAAGGTATATAATTTTAATGTAAAACAAGAAATGGATATTAATATTAAAAGTATTTGTATATTCGAAAGCTAATTTTTAATATGTTAAATATGCATTAAATTGACAACCGGAATTTAAAATAATTAAATGGCCGATTCAAAAACACCACTGGAGTCAAATAATTATTATAACATTTATAACTATGCAGTTGGTGATGAATAATTATTTAAAAACGTTGATGAATGGAAACATTAGTCTTTCGAAGTTATCTTGTAGGATGAGAGTATCTTTATAAAGAGAAAGGAGGGTTATGGCAATATCGAAAAGTTTATATGGCCAGTATACCTACGAGGTTTCAAACCCTCGTAAGTCTTTGCCGGGTTTTTTAAAACCGGAACTTAACCCCTCCTAAGAAAGTTCCCATATTAAAATCAGTTTTTTTCTCAAAACTATTTAGTAAATAACTGTTTGTTAAAGAGTATTGCTGCCATGTGAAATAGAGAAGCAGCCTGTTTTTCATTATTAGGGTGTTCAGGTTTATCCCATACCAGTAGTTAATAACATTGATGCTGTTGTAAACCACAAAAGCATCTTCATCGACCAGATTCTTAGCTTGACCGTAAAGCATAAAAGGTTCTATCCTTAATTTTTTAAATAATAATATTCCAAGATTTGATTTAATAATTAATCCTGGGTTAAAGCTGCTGTCTGCATTTGTAAACCGGTAGAGCATATCGGCTCCGAGATAAAAGTCTGTATTTCCAAACGGGAAGTAAGTAACCCCGATGCCGGGCAAAAATTGAGTGCCTGAATTAAGATATGACAGTGTTAACGAGGCTCTTAGATCAAAATTTGAAATGTTTTTCCCGAATTTTAGAAAACCAGCAAATCCATTTGTCTTTTTCGAGTAAAAATATTTTACCTTATTGCCGGGCATTTGCCCTCGACCCGTTGAAAAATCAGGATTTTCAGCTTCAAATTTTGTAGTTATATAGTGAAAAGCAGCTTTTATATATCTCCCTTTTGAAAGATTCCAATTCCCAGAAATATAATACTGAAACTGTCTGATATTTTCATTAAAAGCCGACTCGTAGTAAGTGATATCAAAAACTTTGTTTTTGCCGCGTAAGTAGCTGAACCCTTGAAACAGTGTGAATTTACCTTTTGTATAGCTTGTAATGTTGACATTTGCATACCATAGATATTTCAGTATCTTTTGATTAAGATAGTCGCCATTTTTGATAGACGATTCATAATTGTCGATGGAATAGTATTTGAATTCTGCCCCTGCACTATTAATCAGGAGTCGTTCATAATCAATATTGAGTTTCTTTTTTAAATCTACCGGCAATTCTCTTCCGAACAACCTTGCATCATCATACATCCCTGAGAAAAGGTAAGAATAGTAGAGATATTCCGCAGCAATCTTATCTTCAGGCGTTTCTTCAATCACTTTCTTAAAAAATCCAACAGCTTTTCTGTAGTTTTTCAACTCATAATATGCAATACCCATTCTGTATCGCAGGTAGTAAAAATCTATTCCGTGTCGTAGCGATTCTTTGCCTGTCTCAATTAGTTTATTCCACTCTTTTTGCTCATAGAAATAGTAGGTTTTGGAGTCAACTGTAAGTGTATTTATGCTGTTTTGGGCAATTGCACCGTAAATACTGAAAATAATAAGAAACATAGCCAATATCAGTCTTCCCTTTCGCATCTCTCTTCTCCTTTTTTATTTTCTGTAGAATAAACAATCCTGTAAATTCCTTTACGGTCAATCACTATCTCAAACTCCATCGACTTTGTTTTTTTGAAGAAAACGTAGTTTTCAATAACGGACCTTAATATTGCCTTTGACGGTGACATCTCATTATCAAGGTATTCGTATTTTATTTTGTATTTCGACTTTAAAAAGATATGGAAAGGAGCGATAAAGTCCTGAAGAAACAGCAAAATACCGCTGAAAGATTGATTAACAGGCAGATTATCAGTCATTTGTAGTTCTTTGTAATATCCAGTCTGAACCTTGTATAAGGCAAGGTAGAACTTAAAAAGATAAGAGTTCCTGGTGCCAACGAAATTCTTAAAATAATGTATTGTGCCGTCGTTATAGAAATAAGCAAATGAGTTTGTTTTTTCGCAATGGATGTAAGAATTGTTGTAGATATCCGATTTTACTTCCCAATTAATAACCTCTTCCTTTTCTCCGGCAACACAAGTAAATTTTATCGTTTGCCCTGGAATAAAGTGTAATGCTTTTTTTAGTAGTTCATTTGTTTGAATATTCGATACAATGTCCTTGTTCACAGGCTTTTCAAATGATTTCAGTTTATACCCTTTTTCAGTCTCAATCATAAAATGACTAATGGGATAATCAAGAGTCTCCGATCCGATAAATGGTGTTGCCTGCATCTGAAAATGGACGTGGGGGTATGGCGAACGCCCCGTATTACCACACAAAGCAAGTACTTGACCTTTCTTTACATACTCGCCTTTTACAACTTTTACGGAGTCGGGTTTCAGATGGCTCAACTGTGTGTACAAGTATTCTGTATGCTTTATGACAATTGAGTTTCCCCAGTTTTGGCTAACATTAACATCCCCAATATTATTATCCTCAATTCCGTCAACAATTTCCTGAATATATCCCGCTGCCGGCGCAATAACTTTTTTTCCGTAGCAGAAGTAATCTGTCGGTTTCTCACCTGATCCTGCAAATTGTTTGCCGGAATCGTCTTCAATTACAAAGTCCCAGGCGTGTTGCCATTCTCCTTTATGCGTATATTCTCCGTTATGGCCTTGCATTACAGTCCATTCACCCCAAAACGGCAGCGAAACCGGAAAGTACTGCTGTTCCAAAAAACGTTCTTTGGCATTTTTATAAAAATAGAGATTCTTTTCAGGAGAAAAGTGCTGTACAAATACCTCAGAAAGCCTGTCGTACCTTTTAATTCGTAGTTTTAAAGAGTAAAGGAATAGCAAAACGATAATATTGAAAGGCAAAGAGTAGATTGAAAGGTTGAAAGTTAGGAAAACTCTGTTAAGGCTTAGGGTCATAAGCACAACAATAGGAAGGAGAAGGATTATCCACAGATAAGAATATCTGGATGGAACAACAAAAAAACCACCGAGAGCAATGGATGTCAGAACAAAATTAAAACCGATATAATTATAGCTTAGAGAGGTGATGTCGGCACCTATCAGAATATAAAAAAGATAAGCAGTGAAGAATCCTAAAAGCGACAACGTAAAAGCAATTCGTGAATAGATGAGCAATCCGATGGCAATCAGAATACCGGAAAGAAGATTGTATTGGAAAAAGATTGCACCGAGCGACAGAAAATAGATTTTCAGTGATGGAATGAAATTTAAGTTTCTCCACCATTCATAAATATCAACAAGGTTTTTGCCGCCGATCAGGTAAAGGTTATTGGTCGTATAAAGTCCTCTTTCGCTCAATCCTATCGAACCGAAATCATATCCCGAAAGTGCAACTATCCATATTCCGAAAAGAAAGGGGATACTAAGAAAAGGGAGGGCAAATTTCCCCAATACACCTTCAAGAGAAACGGTAATGAAAAATGTCAGGATTGAGATGATAAACACTATTACAAAAAGCTCTAATCCCGGCTGATACCAAAGTCCGGTTCCCAATCCTACCATTAAGCTGTTAAACCCGTAAGTGCCTTTTATTGTTTTCATACGGCTGTATCCGAGACCTAATGCCAGAGTGTTTGAGACCAATATTGCTAAAAGACCGGAAATACCGGCATACACATCAAAAAAGCTGACAATCAGCAATATCACGGCAAATATCTTATTGTCGGAAAAGAATATTTGCGAATAGCTGTTCAGTATTCCCTTTAAAAAATCTTTTATGTCAACCTTTTTTGTCAATGTATAATGAAAAAAATAACTCACTAATTATCAATTCTCCAATTCAACCTTATTTCAAATACTCCGGTACTCTCTCCAACTCCTCAAAAGTCTTTTTAGTTTCGTTTACCCTGATTATATGAGTGTTTCCTTTCGTATCAATTAAAACAACATTTGGGCGAAAAGTGATAAACTGCAACCATTGGGTCATATTGTAAGCTCCAATACGGTTGATAACAACATTGTCGCCTTTGTTCAATAACGGAAACTGTATGGCGGCTCTTATCACGTCAATGTTCATACACAATGGACCGTAAATAGTTGTATCCTCCGTATGATGGGTCGTTTCCTGAGCCGGAACGATATTATGCTCATACCAGAAAGATGTAAACAGCATATTAACACCGATATCAATAATTGTGGAGCGTCTGCCATCAGCCAGTCGTTTATTTGCAAGAACGGTACCGAGAAGGTATCCTGCATCATCAATTAAAGCCCTTCCCGTTTCAAGGAACAGAGTAGGTAGATGTTCCGGATCAATTTCAGAATTAATCAAGGCATTGGTTATTGCTTCAGCATAGTCATCAAATAACGGACAGGTATCGGTTCCGGGAAGATATGCACCTTTAAGAGTGTTTTTCGATGCAAATCCACCTCCCATATCAATATATTTTATTTTATGACCATATTTTTTATCTATTCTTACGGCAAGCTCTGCTAATTTGTATGCAGCCACTCCATAAGCATTCGGGGTCATAATATACGTACCGATATGAGTGTGTAGACCCACAAGATCAACATTTTCGTTCAGCATAATCCTGTTGAGTGCATTCCATGCTTCACCATTTTCATAATTAAATCCGAATCTGTCCCATTGGGGATAAATCCCGGTATTCATATTCACCCTGATAGCAAGTTTAGGAGTTTCCTCCATCTTTTCCGCAAGGTTCATTATCATATAAAGCTCATCAAAATGATCAATATGAATTAAAGAGCCGTTTTGAATGGCTTTTGTCAGATCCGCCTCACTTTTGTCGGGTCCGTTAAAAATTATGTTAGAACCTGCTACTCCGTTATCAATAGCTTTGTCGTACTCAAATCCTGAGACTACTTCGGCCCACGATCCGAGTTTGTGGTACAGCCTGCAAACCGCATTCAGATAATTTGTTTTGTACGACCAGGCAAACTGGACTTTCGGATACCTCGTTGTAAACGCCTGCTTTTCCTTGTTGTATGTTTCCCTAATTGTGTTTTCGGATATTACATACAAAGGCGAGTCATATTTTTCAATTAGCTCTTTAACGGGAATACCGTCAATTTCTGAAATAATATCTATTTTGCCTTTCGGACCGAATTTGTTTGATACGCCGATGTTTATTTTGTTAATCATCGGTCTTTCATATTTTTGTTTTTTCATTTTTATAGTCGTTTTAGAATATCTTTATTTTATAATTCTCCGCTAATTGATAATTTTTCAAATTGCCGGATGTCTCCAATTAGGTCATAAGAGTACCTGATAAACATTTTGCCAACCTCATAGCTTTTATACGGTTCGACTTTCATCCCGAGTGCAAGTTTAACAAGTGCTTCCGGAATATTCTGGCCCGCTCCTACTGCAAGATATACCCAGGCGGGAATACGTGGGTTTATCTCAATCATATAATACTCGTTGTTGATGGTTTTGATCATTTCCAGCTCCATACCTCCTCGCCATTTAGTTTTCGAAATAAGGTTGTGCGTTATCTCAAGCATTTTCTTGTCGCTAAGGGTTATGCCCCCCCAGGCTTTACCTTTGTCGGTGATATATTGCTTTCGCATAGGAACTGCACCTATCGTATTTCCTTTACCATCACCGAGAGCCACAACATTAACCTCCGTTCCTCTGATAAACTGCTGAATGATAACAGGGACTCCCCACTTTGCACTTATTTTGTTGAAATGGTTGGTTACCTGTTCCTCATTGTAAGCAATATATGCATCATAAAATTTCCCTTTTACAAGAACAGGATATTGAAATTCGTATTTAATTTGTTGAATATCCAAAGGTGAAATAATATCTTTGCTGAAGGGTGCTTTTATTCCGTACTTTTTCCCGAAAGCCGGAAGATTGGATTTATGCCGTTCCTCAAACTGTTCAATGGTTGGCAGAAAAGTATTAATTCCTATATTCTTAAGCAGCTCTTCCGATTTCATAAAAGTGTATAGCTCCGCATCGAAATTAGGGATGAGAACATCAATGTTTTCAATCGAATTTATATATGATATCCTGTCCATAAGGACATCTGAGCCGGTTGAAGGGTATGGTATCTGGTATGTTTTATCAACAATATCCTTCATATAGATTCCGGGCTCAAGATTTTCGTAAGCCAGCCCGATAATCCTTACATCAAACTCCTTCGATTCCCTAATCCCTCTAATGACCGGAATACCGGGTCCGGGATTGTCGGTGTTGTTTAGTCCGGTAACTGCAACAACAATTTTTTTCTTATCCATGATTATGCCTCAGTTTTTGCTAAATTGAACTGCTTCAACATATTAATAAAGTCATAATAATTATTATCAAATGTATCCGCATCAACTTCATATTTCTGCAAAACGAAATCAGTAATTTCTTGTTGGTCATTTCCTTCTTTTAGAAGTGTAAGTATCTCAACCCCAATGGCATTAAGCGAGTAGGACTCTCCTGTGGTGGGATCAAAAACAAATCCCGATTCGCTAATGGCAATATCTTTTTTAATGTTCATCTTCTGCATATTAAATTTATTACGAAAATTTGAAGGCAAAAGTATAAGCATTTATTTGTTTGTTGTTATAAAATTTGGTTTAAATGTTATATTTTATTATTTTTGTATGGTATTATTTATATTTTGAAGCTTAATAAAAGGAAAATCGATTAAGCATTAATAATCAGGTAATTAGCAAAATGCAAATAGATGAAAGATGCGTTATTTTACGAAAGACTTTACAACGGAGACGTAAAGTGCACATTGTGCCCTCATAATTGCGTGGTAAAAGAGGGCAGGATAGGAATATGCCGGGTTAGAAAAAATGTTGAAGGCAAACTTATTTCTGAAAATTACGGGAAGATTTGTTCCACATATTTCGATCCTATTGAAAAAAAACCATTATATCACTATTTTCCGGGAAAAATTATTTTTTCAGTTGGAAGCCTCGGTTGTAATTTGCATTGCAGATTCTGCCAGAATTGGGAAATATCTCAAACAGGTGTTAAAGATTATCCCTTTATTAGTGAGGTGTCACCCGTTGATATTGTTGACAAAGCCCTTAGTCAAAAGGATAACATTGGAATTGCATATACTTACAACGAGCCGGTTGTTTGGTATGAGTTTATGCTGGATACAGCCAAATTGGCTCACAAAAAAAGGTTGAAGAACGTTATGGTTACAAACGGATTCATCAACCCGGAACCATTAAAAGAGTTAATTCCTTATATTGATGCATTCAGCGTTGACCTAAAAGCATTTACAGACGACTTTTACAAAAACTATACACTTTCGCATCTGGATCCTGTTTTGAAAAGTATTAAAATTATTAAGGATGCAGGAATACATATTGAACTCACAAACCTATTAATAACTGAAACCAATGACTTTGAGCGGGATTTTATGAAAATGACCGAATGGATAGCCAATGAAGTCGGATCTGACACAGTGCTTCACATATCACGTTATTTCCCAACTTATAAAATGAACAAACCTGCTACGGATGTTGCAAAACTTCTGAATTTTTATAAAATAGCAAAACGGCGGTTGAAGTATGTCTTTGTGGGAAATGTCAGGACAGAAGAAGGACAGGATACAGTTTGCCCTAAATGTGGCAAAGTTGTAATATCAAGAATGGGATATTATACGCACATTACAGGTCTTGATACATCCGGAAAGTGCATCGGGTGTGGTGAGAAGGTTTTATGTAACAACTGTCTATAGTACCAGATTGAACTAAACCGCTTTGCAGTAATTCCTCAAAAACAGATAATTTTAGGGATTTAATCTTTAAAATTATCTGAAATAAAAAAGAGACATTCAAACATTATTGAAAAGGTTGCGCGGGAGATACAACTTCAAAATTACAGTCAAAAGTCGATTGAGAGCTGCATAGCAAGAATAAACAAACTTGAGTTGTTTTCTGACAAGCCATTGGAAGCGGTTAACATTAAGAATTCAAAAAATTTCTGTATTACCGGCTAACGATAGAAAAGAGATCTATTCAGCCGTTAAATCAGAGCATTAGTGCCTTTATGATTTTACGGCAGTCCGTGTTGGGACTTAAATGGGAACCTTTCAGGATAAAACGTCAGCACAGAGAGAAAAAGTTGGCTGAAGTATTATCGAAAAAGGAGATAGAGAATATTATACTATACACAACAAACATAAAGCACAAAGCACTTATATCATTGGCATATTCATCGGGAATGAGACGAGAGAAGGTTCGTAATCTACTTATCACGGAAATAGACCCGGCAGAAATGCGCATTAAAGACCAGGCTGCAGGATTGCTTTTCGCTATTCGATGCAGAGACATATTTGCCTGCTTTTGAAGGATTGTCGGCTTTCGAGATATTCAAATCTTTAACCGGTATGAATAGTTTTTGTTGTCCGAAATGCGGAAACGGCAGGATGAAGCCGCGTCCTGTTGCAATAAAAACAAGAGCCGGATAAGGCAAATTCCGGTACTCGTTCTTTGACATACATTTTTTCCCGAATGGTTATAATGCCGTAATGGGAAAGGTATGTCCGAAAATCAATGAAAAACAGAATAAATGGTACGATCAGCAGTAAAAAAAACATACAAAAGCGAATATTTTATATCAAGACTCCCACAAATCACCGGCAGATTCACAAAATCTTCGATACTATCCCCATAGCGGCATAGTCCAACTCAATTGTATTAATCATCACCTCATTATCCCTTCTCCGAAACAATCGTTTTTTAATTCTTTTTTTTCGTATCTTTGCTGCTTTGTGAGGTGACGATTAATACAATTCTTCAACGTTGTAGCCAATCCCCCTACTGCGAGAAAAACAGTTGAGTTTTTTAGACAACGAGAAGGAGATAAATAGTTAAAATGAGAAAAAAGTAAAGAAATATAATAGCCTAATAATCAAACAATAAACTTTGACGTTGTTTGGAATAAAAATAAAGAGCAATTACAGAATTAAAAATGAGTGAAAAATCAAAACATAAAACAAAAAAAGACGATGTAAATGTCTATGAAGAAATATTTATAAAAGGTCAGATATACAAAGATGTATTTAGTAAGAAAGGCCTTTGGGAAAAATTAGCCGAATTGTACAATGGTAAATTCAAAATAAAACAAACTATCAGTAAAGACATTAACTCATTACGACTTGAAATCCCTTATAAAAATCACAATGTTGTTTTAACAGAAACAGACACGAA
>Ga0256913_10000468_pt1 | contig 20867 bp, 14 predicted proteins | sample Axial_MatmetaG_FD_185970 | JGI IMG/M metagenome (GOLD analysis project Ga0256913, IMG submission 185970) | Deep-sea worm associated microbial mat communities from Axial Seamount, Juan de Fuca Ridge, Pacific Ocean - Axial_Mat | ecosystem: Environmental > Aquatic > Marine > Oceanic > Microbial... | reverse complement strand
CGGCAAGGATTATCCGGTAACCGCCGGGAGTTGTTTTGATGTTTTTCGTAAGTCCCGGCTCAGGCAGGTTCAGATTTTTCGGCAGGACGAAATAATAATTCTTTTCCGACAGCGGCAACTCTTTCCAAATCACCTTTGCAGATAAAACAATTCTATCCGGTTCGGCTCCTTTTATAAAATCTTTAATTCCGATTCTGAAAAAGATCCCGGCCGAATTTTTTTCAATATCTGCCGGAATGGTTTTGCTCCATAGCTTGTTCCCTTCAAAATCAGTTAGTTTCAATTCAAGATTTGCCTGATATGCTTTTTGCTCGTCCGAAACAATGTAAATCCGTAAAGAGTCATTCTCCTTTTCAAAAGAAATCAGCACCGGTTTATATGCCTCCCTGACGAAATAGTGCAGAGCTTTCCACCTGTTAAAATAATCAACACTCGACCAGGAGATCACAGGCCAGCAATCATTCAGTTGCCAGTAGAGGGTTCCCATACAGTACGGTTTTGCACGGCGGTGGGCCTCAATTGCTTTTGTCACTCCGTAAGCTTGCACTAACTGACTGACATAACCGTATTTCTCAAAATCATCCGGCACCCTGTATTCCCTTCTCATATAAGTGTTTATCAGCTTCAGTCCGCGCGGATGTTTATCATGATTTCGCAACGCTTTTGAATCAAGCCGAAGGTCTGCCGAATCAAGGCAGGCACGTAGTGTTCTGATGTCGGGAAATCCCTGAAATCCGTACTCGCTCATAAACCTTCCGACCTTTTCCTCGTACATTTCAAACGGCTCTTCTCCCCACCATACGCCCCAGTAGTGCATATCGCCTTCATACATCGCCTCCTTGTGTCCCCAGCCTGTCCGCGGGGAAGAAGGGATGTAACTTATTCCGGGAGAATATTTCCCGACGACTTCCGGCAATATCTTTTCAAACAAATTAAGATACCCGCTCCATATTTCAATTGAGTCCTTTTTTGAATAACCGAGTGACTTTTGCCAGCCCCAGTTGTGCCATCCCTCATCCGATTCGTTATTTCCGCACCAGAGTGCTATGGAAGGGTGATACTGGATACGTTTTACCTGCTCTTCAGCCTCTTTCTCAACATTATTCAAAAAAGCGGTATCCCCGGGATACATATTGCAGGCAAACATAAAATCCTGCCACACAAGTATTCCCTTTTCATCACAAAGATTGTAGAATCTGTCATCTTCGTAAACACCTCCTCCCCATACGCGCAGCATATTCATATTTGCATCCGCGGCAGATTGAATCGTCTTGGTGTAATCGTTTGCCGTAACACGTGTAAGAAAATTGTCCTGCGGTATATAATTGGCACCTTTTATGAACAGCGGTACACCGTTCAGCCTGAAGTAGAAACTCTCGCCAATGGAATCGGGCTGCTGTACAAGTTCGAGGGTTCTGACACCGATTCGCCTGTGTTTTTGGTCAATGGAATAATTGGTTTGCATTAAAAACCTGAAATGATACAGTTTCTGTTTCCCAAGTCCGTTTGTCCACCAGAGTTCCGGGTTATCAATATAAAAAGTGACGGGATACTCTTTGATTCCCGGTTCAAGCCTGACTCTTACCTTGTTGATTATTTCGTTTTCATCATCATCAAAAACCGAAAGAAAACCGTCCTGCTCAAGTGATGATTCTATTTCAAAACAGGATGTGTAAAAAGCCGAATCTTTTGTCACCGAATCCTGAATAATTCTGATATTTTCAATCCGCGCATCTTTCCACGTGCGGAGGTAAACGGGTTTCCAGATACCCATTGTTATGAACCGCGGACCCCAGTCCCAGCCATACTGGTAAGGTGCTTTTCGTGTGAATGCACGGCTGTCGGGCAATTTATACGGGAGTTTTGAGGCTTTCACGGAATCAATTTTCAACGGGCTGTAAAATTTTACAGTTAATTCATTGTTGCCCGTTTTCAGTTTGCCTTTGCAGTCAACCGTCCACTTTCTGAACATATTATCCGCTTTCAAAACCGGATTACCGTTTAAAAAAACTTCGGCATAAGTATCAAGTCCGGTAAAAACGATTTCTATATGATCGTTTTTCAAAAGTTCTTCATCCGCCGGGAATGTTGTCTTGTAAATCCAGTCTGTTTCGCTTATCCATTGCAGTTTTTGCTCGTTCAGGCCGAAGAAAGGATTGTCAATCAATTTGTTGTCAAGCAAATCCATTTGTACAACTCCGGGAACGGATGCCGGAGGCCAGCCATTCTTACCAGTTTTATTGAATTGCCAATTCTCATCAAGTTCTCTTATGGAAACAGGTTGTCTTATGCAGGAAAATGACAAGAAAGATATTAAAGGAAGAAGAAAGACATATGTTAATTTATTCATTTATTGATTTGTTTTTATATATAAAGGCACAACGTCGCTTTTATGTTAGACGAATGAATTCAAAAAATAATCATCACAAAGTTAATACATTTATAAAAAGTGGAACCATCAAAAAGGAATAACCCAATTCCAAATATTTTATGGTATAATTTTATTTCAATTATTGGAGAAAAATTAAAACATTACCCATTTTATGAAAATATCTATCTTTGAAAAAAATTACAAAATATGTTTGCAAAAGATACATACGTCGAAAGGCGGAAAAGATTAGCCGAAAAAGTCGGCTCAGGCATTATACTTTTACCCGGCAACGGTGAAAGTCCAATGAATTATACTGACAATCCTTACCATTTCAGACAGGACAGTTCCTTTCTATATTACTTCGGACTTGATTATCCTGACCTGATTGGATTTATTGACATTGAAAATGATAAAGAGATAATATTCGGAAATAATCTGACAGTTGATGATATTGTTTGGATGGGAGTAAAGCCGACAATTAGTGAAAGAGCTTCGCAAGTCGGAGTTTCTGAGACTTATTCTCTGAACAGGCTGGCTTCCTTCATTAGTAAGGCGCAGAAAAGAAACAGGAATATTCATTTTCTTCCTCCTTATCGTGCTGAAACAAAGGTTTTACTTTTTGAATTAATAGGTGTTAAACCCTCGCAATCAAAAGATCAATCATCGCTTAAGCTGGTAAAAGCAATTGTAAATCAGAGAAATTACAAGACTGAGGAAGAACTCAATGAAATTGAAAAAGCTGTGAATGTTACTGTTGACATGCACCTGACAGCAATACGAATGGCAAGACCTGGCATGAAAGAATGGGAAATAGCTGCTTCAGTGAACGAGGTTGCACTTGCTTCGGGAGGGGATCTCTCATTTCCCATTATTGCAACAATACACGGCGAAACTCTCCACAATCATTATCATGGAAATACTATTCATAAAGGTGATATGTTCCTCCTTGATGCTGGAGCTGAAACACAAATGCACTATGGCGGCGACCTCTCAAGCACATTTCCTGTTGACAAAACTTTCACCGAAAGGCAAAAGGAGATTTACAATGTTGCTCTTGCAGGTCATGAAGCTGCAATTGCATTGCTAAAACCAGGTGTGCCGTTTAAAGATGTTCACCTTAAAGCTTGCCTGACAATAGCCGAAGGAATGAAGGAACTCGGATTTATGAAAGGAGATATGCAGGAAGCAGTGAATGCCGGTGCGCATGCACTCTTTTTCCCATGCGGAACAGGACATATGATGGGGCTTGATATTCACGATATGGAAAATCTGGGAGAAGAATGGGTTGGCTATGACGGAGAACCGAAAAGCACGCAGTTTGGGATAAAATCATTAAGACTGGCACGAAAACTGGAACCGGGATTTGTGTTTACAATTGAACCCGGTGTCTATTTCATTCCCGACCTTATTGACATGTGGAAAGCGGAAAAAAAGTTCAGTGAATTTATCAATTGGAACAAAGTGGAACAATATAAGAATTTCGGAGGATGCAGAAATGAAGAAGATTTTGTCATAATCGAAAAAGGTGCAAGGCTATTAGGAAAACCCCTCCCGAAAACCATCGAAGATGTGGAAGCGGAACGTTAGGAATAGGATTTCTACTTTCGATGCTAAATAGTGCAGAGATCAGAAAGCACATTATTAAAACGGTTATTGAAGTCACCAAAAAAAATCTCTATTCATCTTTCCGTACATAACCGGGGTTTGGAACGGGCAACTTTGCACTTGTCTCTTTCAGCCAATAAGCAAGCTTGTTTTCCAGCTCTTTTCGCTTTTTAGGATTTGTTTCTGAAAGATTGTTTGTTTCGGAGATATCATCTTTCAGATTATATAACTCCTCTCCTCCTTCCCAATGCTTAATGAGCTTCCAGTCGCCTGAGCGGACAATACTGTAAGGCCTTACATTCTGTCCCCACCAGTAATGGGGAAAATGCCAGAAAAGGTCTTTACGATTAAGCTCTTTTTCTCCTCTCAGAAGGGGGCTTATATCTTTACCATCAATGATAAGTGAATCAGGAAGTTTTTTGTTTCCGTTGTGTTCGCTGCAACCTCCGGATAATATCACTATGACCACAAGATATAACAGAAATTCCTTTTTCATATTAAAGAATAATTTTTGCAGCTAAGGTATTAAAAAATGCAACCTAATAGCCAATGTTTAGGGTAAGGAGCCGGTATGGAATAAAGTTTAAGGTTAGGGAAGCCCACCATAGACCTAACAAACCTTGTCATAAAAGAAAAAGTTCCGGATTAACCACTACTTAATGCCTGCGCAAAAATCCGGAACAGCCCGGGGTTTCTTTCGGCTTCAGCGACCTTTCGGGAATTCCGCCCACAGGCCTGCGTTCACCCTAAAGGTCTCCATCCTACAATAAACCTACCCACCGACCATACCGGCATCATAAACTTAACCAAAAATACAACCTCTTGTTTTTTTTCTTATTTTTGCCATTCCAAAATAAATACTCATAAATGGATATCATTCTCATAAGTGGTTCAATACTATCTTTCTTTTTAGCGGTATTCCTGGTTATTAAAAAGAAAGACAGGCTGTTAGCTGACAACATCCTTGCATTCTGGCTATTTGTTTTCTCACTTGATTTCATCCGGTCATATATGCTGTTTTTTAAAGAAAAACTGTTCCTTATGGGATTCGGATATACACTTCCTTTGCTTTTTGCCCCATTACTTTACATCTATGTCATATCAATCATTAAAAATAAAAAACGGTTTGATATGGCATTTTTATGGCATTTCATTCCTTTCATTATTTCAAATATCTATATGTACTTTTACATATATACAAAGTCGCCTGAATGGCGTTTTAACTTTTTTGAAAACACATCTTTCAGTTCACGCCCGTTAACATTCAATATATTCCTGGTAATTGTCTCGGCAGTTTATCCGGTTTACATTTTTGTAATTTACAAAGAACTCAAAGCTTATTTAGCACAATTAAAAAGAAAGGTTTCCTGTAAAGATCACATTGACCTGTTTTGGGTTAACTACCTGTTGATAAGTGTAATGGTTTTATGGCTGGTTAGTCTTTACTCAAAATTTGTAAGCGGTTACTTCCATAATCTGCATTACAGTGACGCAACGATGGCTGTTTACTTTTTTGAATTGATAATTATTATGATAATAGGATACTTCGGGTTTAAACAGGGTATCATTTTTATGGGCTCAACAGTAGCTGAAGTTGATGATATAGATGCTGAAAAGTATAAAACAACAGGTTTGAGCAGTGCCGATGCAAAGAATTTTTTACCTGTTTTGCTGGAGTTTATGGAAACGGAAAAATCTTTTTTAAATAACCACCTGACAATATCCGAACTTGCCAATCAGCTCAATATCCCACAACACCACTTATCACAGATCATCAATGAACAGATTGGTAAAAATTTCTTTGAGTTTGTGAACTCTTATCGTGTAGAGGAAGTAAAGCGAAGGATAGCAGAAAACCAAAATAATAAATTCACACTTCTTGCCATTGCTTATGACAGCGGGTTTAACTCGAAATCATCTTTTAACACTATTTTCAAGAAGCAAACCGGACTGACTCCCAAGGAATATATGAAAAAGCATATAGATTAGTAAGTGATTAATAAAAGGTTCCGTTTTACAAGTTGGGACTTATATTTTATTAAAGATACTGCCGGATTTGTAAGTTCGGGCGATTCATCATTTTTTTCTGAATTCTTTTGCACCGTACAAAATTAAAAAGTTTTAGAAAAATGAACAAAAAGATGAAATGTCTCATAGTTGATGACGAAAAATATTTCTTGCTGTATATAAAAACTCTATTCGAGTTTAATGGTTTTGAGGTTGTTTCCAAATCAAATGTTGATGATGCATTGGATGTACTGTCAACAGAAAAAGTAGACTTTGTCATTTCCGATCTACAAATGCCGGGAAAGGATGGTTACTGCCTCATAGAGGAAATAGCAAAAAAACAGCAGACAAAAGATATTCCCGTTATAGTTGTTTCAAACGATGACAGCCAGGATGCCGTAAGCCGTGTTATGGAAATGGGTGTGGCAGGTTATATCAGAAAACCATTTTTAAAAAGCCACATTGAAAAGATAATTGAGTTTTTGTCAAAAAAAGGTCAAAATTTGGACAAATACAAATGAGATGAATACAAATTGAAAAAAACAGTCCGAATTCAGGATTAAAGATATTTTACATGCTTTCATATATTATTTTCAGTCAGGCACACCACAGCCCTTACCACTGTTTGGATCCCAATAATTAAGATCAACGTTATCAACAGTTCCGTCCATGTTGAAATCGCCAGGCAGGTAACCTGTTGTACCGTTATCGGTATGCCATATATCGTCTTTGTCTACATTGTCTATTTCGCCATTACTATTTCCGTCACCGCTTGTCATTCCCCAAACTCCCGGTGATATCTCACTATGTGCAAGATTACCTCCAAACACTTGGTTTGCTCCTGAGGTAAAATCATACTGATAAACACCATCTATTGTTGTAACCGCACTTGCAGACATAATATCAAGATGGTTGCGATGCCTGATAACCACAAACATTCCCTGTGATAAAGATATATTGAAATCAAGATTGGCACAGGCATCAATATATTTAATACTGCCATCTCTCATAAGTAAAGCTGCTTGCCTGTCAATCATTGTTGCCGGTGTAGCCATCCCGGCATTTTTTGCATCCCGGATTTCAACCAAAACCCAGTCAACAACATCATCATTAACGGAAGTAACCGACTCTGTTCCGGAATAATTCCAGGGAGCGACATTGAAAGGTTGTGACAACGGAACAAGTCCCTGACCTACAAGAAGTGTATCCATATCCGTTCCGTTAAATGGGCCTTCAAGATAGGCATTTAAAGCAACAAAACTTGAAGTTAGATCAAAATAGAGTTTAAATCTTTTTGAACAGTCATCAGGCGTTGCATTGAAAGTATAGGTGTTTGTGGTATTCAGATTTACCAGAACATTATCCTTACTGTCGATCATATAGATAGTAGTAGATGGATCGAATGTGTCAACACCGTCAAAAGTAAACGTATATGAAGTAGTTGCTCCGACACTAAATCCCAACTGAACAATATAATTAGTTGAAAATGTCGGTAAAACATTAACCGCCAGATGACAACACTCAATTATTGAATACAACTGTGGAGCAGCATAAATTCCCGGAAGTTTATAAGCATCATATTCCGAGTCGAAACCTTCGGTTGCAGGATAATAAAAATAAACAAGCGTCTGATCGCTATATCCGTTTCCATTAACCGTGATAGACAACAGACTATCGGCATCCTTTGAGCCATTTAAGAACTTCTTGACCGGATTGTCCTGTGCACCTGCCTGTGATGACATTAGAAAAGGGAGAATCGTTAAAAGGGAGATAATTACTGAGAAATTGAATAGATGTTTTGTTTTCATTGAATTGATATTTAATTGAATAATCAAAGTGTCAAAATTAGTTAAAATTCTTCTTTCAGCAAAAAACCGGCAAAATAAATAACTTAAACCCAAAATCATCCTATATTGTTACAGTTCTACACTTAATATTTCACTATTATTTTTGAATCGTGAAGGCAGGTTTTTAAATATTTTCCATTTTTCAGTATCAGGATCGCCAATACTGATTGTAAATTCCCCTTCATTGTAAACTTTCGGCTGAAATTCATTTCCAATTATCCGTACGGTATATAAAATTTGACCATTGCTGTCCAACACTCTTACAACAGGATTATTCATTCCGTTAATTTTAAGAACCGGGAGCAAATATTCTGCACTTTGATTATTATTATCAAACAGGTTAATGGTAACCGGCCATCCATCATATTGCTCTGCATCCGGTTTTGAAGCATCTGTCTGCCGTGGCCAGCATTCAAAGGTTATATCTCTTGTTTTTTTAGTAAAGCGAATTATTCCGTACCCAACTGCTCTGTCATAAAGCCGTGCAGGTTTTAATCCCGTATAGTAGGGGTTTGAAGCAGCATAAACGGATATAAGGTTACCAAAGCCATCCCTGAAATCGCCGGTATATTTCGGCATTCCGGATTTATGATTTTCTCCATCTCCAGACGGATACCATCTACGGGGCCAGACATTTGAAACCGAAGGTACACAGAAAGCATAACCTCCATCGTGCCAATGTTTTTCGCCATACTGTATAGTTAACCCAAGATGCTGATCTCCGGCAATATGAATGGCATAAGCTTTTCGTAATTTATCCACCGCTTTATTTCTGCCTGTCATAGGCCATCCGTCAGAATCAAAATCCGTAACAGGAACATCGTTCGGAGGATATTCTCCTTTTGGTAAAATTCTAAGTTTAGGCACAACTGCATCACTCATTGCATCAGCCGGCAAAGTAGCCACATTGGCAAAAATTGTCTGGGAGAGCACTGCTTTCATTTGCACTCCATTCGACCAGTCGGCAGCCCATTTTTCAAGAAAGTCCAGTTGTCTGTTACCCAACAAGACAGCTTCAGGAACATCAGATTTGTTTATCACGTCAAAATCGGGATTCTGGGGCCAGCCATTCCAGATTTTTGCTTCCGGCAATAGTGATTGTGGGCCTGATTTGAATTTCCGGTCTTCAATAATTGCAAAGCTTAACCCTCCGTAGTTTAAAGCAGTGTAGTAAACACCGATATTTTGCGCAACAGGTGTAGAATCAAATGGGCCGGGCAGGTTTCCGGTCTGTGTCAGCTGAACAATATTGACCCATTCCGGCGGCATCGTATATCCTCCCATTGTTTGCTGCGAGACATAGTCGGTATCGCGAACGGCAGCTATACCGCCTGCTCCCCACAAATTACTCTGAAAAACATCGTGATCATCCGGTATTGCAACTGTCGGCCGGTCTTTCATTAAATCCCTGTATACCCAGCCAAACATATACCATTTACGCAAATAATCAAGAGTCGGTCGTGTAATATCGCCTTCTCTTAATCTCAAAGCACCATATCCCCCAACACCTTCGTATATCTGATCACCTGAGAAAAACAGAATATCCGGATTGTGATATTTAATATTCTTAACAATCTCATTATTTGGAAATCCAAGGTCATTATTTCCTGTAAATGCAGCCATAACAATTTCATCTTTATTGACAGGGTCTTTACGGATAATACCTTCATAAAAAGAATTACACAATTTATTACCCACTGCAAAATATTCATACTTAATACGATAAGGAATATTATCTTTTGAATTCCACCTTTTTATCTTAAATAAAGCCGTTCTTGACAATTTATCTATATCAGCCTTTGAAACGGTTTTCCATTTTCCATCTTCCTTTATCTGCAATTCAACCCTTTTATCATCTTTATCACCAATCGGTGGAAACTGAACAAGTAGTTTCAATATTCCTTTACTCAATGTATAATGATCGAACAGAACCGGACCGTATGCCCTTTCGGGATAATGCCCGATAGCACCTCCTTCGATTTCAATATTCTGAAAACTTGTACTTTCCTGCAACCTTTTTCTTTTCACTACAGGAAAACTACTGACCAACGAAATACCGCCTTTCAGATTATCAATATCTTCGACAATAAAATGCAACTCATCCAGATACTCATCACTATCTTCATCTTCCAGCTTAATACTGAGTTTTCGTGAATTTTCTTCAAAGGAGACCTCCATTTCAAATTGTGATGAAAAATATTTTTCAAAATCCTCTATCTGCAAAGTATCTTTACCTGCAAACAGTTTTCCAGTGGTAGTCAGTCCTGCATTCAAACCTTTTCCGAAAATGGCATCACTTCTGTAATCGTCAAACGGGCCTTTCACACCGAGACGGATTCCGAAATAATTCTTATCCGATATCTCCTTTTTATTCAGAAACATCCCATCAAAGAAAATTTTAAATCCTCTGGCGGGATTTTCGATCCTGTAGGTTAAAAAGTTAACGTTCCTGTTGTTTCCTGTGAAAAGGCATATCAATTTCCCGTTGTCAATTTCCCAGTCCTGAAGCGGATTTGCCCACACATCAGGACCTATCCAAACTCGTTTAGTTTCTGTTGGGAACAAGTTCTTCTCGTCTTTATCATTATTACACGAAAACAGGAAAAGTAATGAAATGACTGTAATAGGGAATAATAAAATTTTCATAATTAAGAAAATATAAGATTATTACAAATATAAGAAACAAAACTTTGAATGAAATAAAAGATTATAAATACCATAGCACGGTCGTGATTTCTTATCATCACATTGCTTCCTTAACTATTTCTCTATTCCCCGTTAAGATACTCATCTACTCGATTCAAACCTTCAATGGCCTTTTGATAGTTCGGGCTGAGTTGAAGCACCTTTTCATAATCCTTTTTTGAATTTAAGGCATCTTTTTTCATTTCATAACTCAGGCCCCTGTTGTAAATCGCGTCAATATAGTTTGGATGCAGTTCTATTGCCTTTGTAAAAAAATCAATAGCTTCATCATAATTCTCAAGATAGACAAGGTTGATATATCCGATATTATAAATGGCAAATACATAGTCGGGATTCTTCTCAATAATTCTTTCGTAAATACTAGTGGCCTTATCATAATCACCGGTTTCCTGATAATACATACCAAGATAATATTTTGCTTCAGTGCTGTTAGGGTCAATATTGAGGGCATTATTAAAGTAATCGACAGCAAGTTTATTTTTCTTCTCCAGATAAAGCAAACCGAGCTGATAATGAGCGTCAAAGAAGTCCTGATCAACCTCAAGAGTTTTCTGGAAATTTTTTATTGCATGAATAGTATCGCCTGTTTCAAGCATCACCTGTCCGCGAAGGAAATAGGGTTTTGGATTCATATCGTCAATCTTCATTGCTTTGTCAATGTATCCAAGAGCTTTTTTATATTCATTGAAAACAATACTCATTTCAGCAAGTTTGAGCCAGGCATCTGCATTTTTGGAATCAAGTTCAACTGCCCTGTCAAGAGCAACGACAGTATTTTTAAGCTTACCCATTTCAAGATAAATATCCGACAGAGTAACATAATACTTTGAATAGGAGGAATCAATGGAAAGAGCTTTATTGATATCTTTCAAAGCCTCATTTATCTGTTTATTTTTATAATAAAACTCAGCTCGCTCCTCGTAAAGGTCGGCATTCAGGGTATCGGCTTTAATTTTTTGATTTATCTTTTCCAGTCTGGCAAGTACAGGGTCAACAACGGTTTTTTGCTCTTTTGTAGCATCATCCTTTTTCAAGGTACTGTTACATCCGTACAAACCGACAATAATAAAAAAAATAAAAAAATGAAGTTTCTTCATTACAATAATAAATTAAGCCTGTTTGGCAAGCGTGAGTGCTTGCTCATCCAGTATGAGACGAGCGTCCACGCTTGTCATAATACTACCCGTTCTTTTTCTCCTTTATCTTTTCCCTGATCAGATTTTCCAGTTCATCTGACAGTTCGGGATTATCTTCGAGAAGGTTTTTAACGGCATCACGGCCTTGTCCCAGTTTTGTATCACCATAGCTATACCATGATCCGCTTTTTTTGACAATACCGAATTCCACACCAAGATCAATTATCTCTCCTGTTTTTGAAAAGCCTTTACCGTACACGATATCGAACTCTGCCTTACGAAAAGGAGGTGCAACCTTGTTTTTCACGACCTTAACCCTTACGCGGCTTCCTGTAACGTTATCACCCTCTTTTATCTGGCTTATCCTTCTGATATCAAGTCTTACGGATGAGTAAAACTTTAGTGCATTACCACCTGTTGTGGTTTCCGGGTTACCGAACATTACACCGATTTTTTCGCGCAACTGATTGATAAATATGCAACAAGCACCTGTCTTACTGATTGTTCCCGTAAGTTTTCTGAGAGCTTGCGACATCAGTCGGGCCTGCAATCCCATTTTAGAATCACCCATCTCACCTTCAATCTCGCTTCTTGGTGTAAGTGCAGCGACCGAGTCAATAACGATAATATCAATTGCACCCGACCGGATAAGATTTTCAGTTATTTCAAGTGCCTGCTCACCGTTATCGGGTTGTGAGATAAGAAGGTTTGCTATGTCGATTCCAAGATTTTGCGCATAGAATCTGTCGAAAGCATGCTCGGCATCAATAAAAGCCGCTATTCCACCGGCTTTCTGAGCCTCTGCAATAGCGTGTAGTGCAAGCGTCGTTTTTCCCGAAGATTCGGGACCGTAAATCTCAACTACCCTACCTTTTGGCAAACCACCTACTCCTAGAGCTGCGTCCAGCCCAATAGAACCTGTAGAGATAGTAGGTATATTCTCAATAGGATCATCACCGAGTTTCATTATTGCACCTTTTCCGTAGGAGCGTTCCAGCTTGTCGAGTGTCAGCTGCAATGCTTTTAATTTTTCTTTTGCAATGTCTTGTTTTTCCTTAGCCATTTTATTCAGTTTTAATGTCAAAATCAGTTTTCATATTCTTTAATAATTTGTTCAGTATGCTCTTTTGTTTTCACCTTTTTAAAAACCTTTTCAATCGTCCCATCCTCCGAAATAATAAAAGTAGTACGAAAAATTCCTTCATACTCCCTGCCGTAATTTTTCTTCAGCCCCCAAACTCCGTAATCTTTGATTATCTTTTTGTCTACATCGGGAATTAATGGAAACTGCAATTCATATTTCTCTGCAAAATTCTTTTGTCGCGTTCCATTGTCGGCACTAACACCGATTATCTTAAATCCTCTTTTCAATAGGTCGTCATAATTATCACGCAGGTTGCACGCTTCAGCTGTGCAACCGGGTGTGTTTGCCTTAGGATAAAAGAAAAGTATCACCTTATTTCCTTTAAAATCCTCAAGGTTAACCGTATTGCCATTTTGGTCGATTGCATTGATTTCCGGTGCCTTATCACCGGGCTTTAAATCTGTCATAACATCGTTTTTAAGAAAAACAAAAATAGTTGTTTTTTGTTTTGAGAAGATTATTTCCAAAAGTTACTTATTAACAATTTATCACTTTACCCGGGATTGTGGGTTTATACCCGCAACTTGCCGATTGAAGATTGCATATTGCCGACCATACCTCATATCTCAACCTTTCGGGAGACCCGCCGTACAAGCCCGGCATCCACCCAAAAAGTTTTGCCGACTGCCAACTACCTATTGCCGACTGACCACTTCTAACTAAATTCCTCCTTTATTATAATATTTACAAAACTCCGTCAAACCACACTCTTCACATTTCGGTTTACGGGCGAGGCAGGTATATCTTCCGTGAAGAATCAGCCAGTGATGGGCAATAGGAATTTTTTCTTCAGGAATGTATTTCACAAGTTGCTGTTCTGCCTGTAACGGGTTTTTTGCGTTCGTTGTCAGTCCGAGCCTTTGTGCAACACGAAAGACATGCGTATCAACTGCAAGGGCGGGTTTGTTAAAGACCACAGAAGCAATGACATTGGCCGTTTTTCGTCCGACACCCGGAAGTTTCTGCAATTCATCAATACCTGAAGGAACAATCCCGTTAAATTCACTGACAAGAGTCTGTGCCATTCCGAGTAAATTTTTTGCTTTATTGTTGGGATATGAGCAGCTTTTAATTATTTCATAAATATCATTGACATCGGCACGTGCCAGAACTTTTTCATCCGGAAAAGATTTAAAAAACTCAGGAGTGATGATGTTCACACGCTTATCGGTACATTGTGCCGAAAGAATTACGGCAACTATCAGCTCATAAGGAGAGCCGTATCTCAGCTCCGTTTCTGCAACCGGAACATTCTTTTCAAACCAGTCAATTATCTTTTCAAATCTCTCTTTTTTCCTCATAATTATCCATTAATGAAAAAACCTAACACGTATCTTCTACATGTTAGGTTTTACGATGTAACATCTCTTTTTACTAATTCATTATAACATTAATAATACCGGCTTTTCTCGTCTTAAATACAGCTAAAGCTCTGGCATAGCTAAAAATGTTGTCAAGAATTCTTTTTTCAGGGGAAACGACAACTCCACGCAACAAGTTCTTTCCTATTCTCATTTCTTCATCCTTATTAAAAAACTGCTTTGTTAATGTGTCATCCGGGCTCTGTCCCGTGATGCCCGATTCATTAAAAAAGAGATTAAAATCATTTTGAGTAAAGGTGTTTTTCATAGGCAAGTTTTAATTTGTTTTTAAATTTCAAAATACCTAACGCTAAAACACCCTGGTTTATTTTTTACTCTTGAAAATAATTTTAAAATCTTCAGGATATCAGGTTACCTGATGCTAAAGCACCCCTGTTTTGTTTTTAAAGTTGAATTTTTATTTATCTTACAATAATTATCTTCTTAAAGGAAGTTACTTTCCCAATAGTTGAACGCATAATATACAGTCCTGCCGGGATATTACAAAGGTCCATTGTTATCCTGTCATAAAATGGCATTACATCAACAGATTTAAAAATTTGTCCTTGCTGGTTAAGAAGTTCAAATCGAATATTTTTCAGTTTAACACCATCGTCAATCTTAATATACAATTTATCTGAAACAGGATTTGGATAGTAATGAAATACCTCTTCATTATCAGCAATTTGTTCATCAACACCGGTAATATCGGTATAATATACATTAATCCATCTGGCATTATAGAAAAAGACAGATTGACCCTGTAAATAAATTTCTATTCCGGAGGGATATGTTGATTCCTGCCATTCATCATTAAGCCACTTATAAACTATACCTTCTGCAAAACCGTCTTGTAAATTAAACTCGGTTTTTCTATAGTTCTGCCATTCACCATTGCTTTTTACCTGTTGATAATCACTCCATTTATTACGGAATTCGTCATAAACGAATGAAAACCTATTCGATTCAAGCCAATCACCGGATAACCATTGTTTTACCATTATATCACTAACATCTCCACTGTTATTATAAGTAAAGTTGCTTATTGTATAATTCTCCCAAATACTATTTTCCCATTTCTGATTAAGATAAACTGAAATTCTGTTTTCATCATCGTAAGAGATTGTATATAGGTTCAGTTTCAGCCATGCATTATTGACAAAATCCTGCCTCTCAATTGATGTTAACAAGCCGTTATCATCATAAGTATAAAACGCCCTAAAATCATTAACCCAACCGTTATCTATCCATTGCTGAATTAATAGGCTTTCTGTATTATCATCATACGTATATGTTATTAAACTAAAAGAAGTCCAATCATTATTCATCTTCAATGTTAAAATTTTTAACAGATTCCCATTTCCGTCATAAGAATACTGATCCTTAAACTGTTCTTTCCATTCCCCGTTTTCCCAATTATATTGCAGGATGGATAATGGATTTCCATTAACATTATAAGTGTACGATTTCTTCTGATAATTTGCCCAAACACCATCATAATCTTTTTTTCTAATTGTTTCAATCGTATTCCAGTCAGAATCATAAGTAAAAATATCAAAAAAATATTCATTCTGCAACTTGATAAACAGTGAATCAGGCTTCAACGTTAATTCATTATTAAAAGCACCTGACCTCTTCATATTTAATTGATTATCGTACGGGGATGACTTAAATAAGAGTAATTCAGAGAAAGTCGCAGGAGTTCCGGCAATGGTCAACTCTTTATAAATTTCAGAAACCGGCTGTGCAGTCAACTGATTAATTGCAAACAAGGCCAAAAGAAAAGGAAGAAATTTTTTCATAATAAAAAGATTTTTTGTTTTACATTTTTTTGCAAAACAAAAATACATCATTTTATTATTAATAAACAATATTAAGCAGTCAAAACCACATTATTCTCTTCAATAATTTTTCTGAGGTTAATAAGTGCATACCTCATTCTGCCGAGAGCAGTGTTAATGCTTACATTTGTAGTTTCGGCAATATCCTTGAAACTCATCTCGGCAAAATGCCTCATATACAAAACTTCTTTCTGTTCGTCAGGCAGATATTCAATAAGCTTCTTCACATCCTTATGAATCTGCTCTGTTATCATTTTATCCTCAATAGAAGCATCGTTCACATCCAGAGTGTCAAAAATGTTATAATCATCATTCTGACTATTCTCAATTACCGGAATACGTTTTGATTTTCTGAAGTGATCAATTATCAGGTTATGGGCAATCCGCATCACCCATTGCAAAAACTTACCCTCCTCATTGTAGGAACCACCTCTTATGGTATTAATAACTTTAATAAATGTATCCTGAAAAATATCATCAGCTAATTCCTTATTTTTTACAATCATAAGGATATACCCGTAAATTCTGTTTTTGTGACGATGGATAAGTAACTCAAGGCCGTTATGGTCACCCTTTAAATATCTACTTATAAGCTCCTTATCACTATGTTTTTGAGCTTTCATACTATTCTATTTTCGTTAGTTTAGCGTAGATATTCTATTCTATAGGCGTCCTCCTTTTTTTGAAGATTTATATTTAAATAATAAACTTTTTCACTAAATGATTTTGCAAAAGTAAAATAAAAAATAATAATAAGCAAAAATAATTTTAATAATTTTGGCTTTTTTGAAATTTAAAATATGATTAAACAGGATTTCTTTGCTCTCGACCCACACAATTTCATCTATATAAAAGGTGCAAAAGTACATAACCTTAGGAATATTGACATTGCAATTCCCAAAAACAAGCTTATTGTCATAACCGGACTTTCCGGCTCGGGAAAATCATCACTTGCCTTCGATACTCTTTATGCCGACGGGCAGCGGAGATATGTTGAGAGCCTGAGTTCGTATGCACGGCAATTCCTCGGCAGGATGGGCAAACCTGAAGTTGATTACATAAAAGGTATTGCTCCTGCAATAGCCATCGAACAAAAGGTAAACACTCGAAATCCGAGATCAACGGTAGGCACGTCAACCGAAATTTATGAATATCTGAAACTTCTTTTTGCAAGAATCGGAAAAACATATTCACCTGTTTCGGGTAAACAGGTGAAGAGACAAACCGTATCTACGGTTGTCGATTACATCCTTTCCTTAGACAAAGGCACTTCAGCATTAATATATGCTCCTTTGCAAATAAGGGAGAACAGGAGTGTTAAAGATGGATTGTCTATTCTGTTGCAACAGGGATTTAGCAGAGTGAAAATAAGTAATGAAATTCTGCGGATTGAGAAAGTACTGGAAAAACCTCCCAAAAAGAAAAATATTTTTGCCGTTATTGATCGAATAATTATTAATGAAAAAGACCGCGATACTCAATCCAGGATAGCCGATTCGGCAGAAACAGCCTTTTTTGAAGGAAACGGAGTATGTTTTGTCGAATCCGAAATTAGAGGAAAAAAGCGAACTGAGAAGTTTTCAAACAGATTTGAAGCTGACGGAATAGGTTTTGAAGAGCCGTCGGTAAATCTTTTCAGTTTCAACAATCCTTATGGTGCGTGCAAAACTTGCGAAGGTTTCGGTAGCATAATCGGGATTGATGAAGACCTTGTAATCCCCAACAGAAATCTTTCTGTTTATGAAGAGGCTATTGCATGCTGGAAAGGCGAAAAGATGAGCGAATGGAAAGACCAGTTAATCAGGAGTGCATATAAATTCGGCTTTCCGGTTCACAAGCCTGTATATGATCTGACGGAAGAACAATACAATCTTTTATGGACCGGAAACGATTATTTCTACGGGCTGAATGACTTCTTTAAATTTGTGGAGGAGCAAAGCTATAAAATTCAGTACAGGGTTATGCTTTCGCGATACAGGGGGAAAACGATCTGCCCCGAATGCAGGGGAACCCGGCTAAGGAAAGATGCTAACTATGTTAAAATAAATGGCTGGTCTATTAGTGATGTAGTTCTGTTGCCTGCTGAGAAAGCAATTGAATTTTTCAAAAACCTGAAACTTAGCAAACACGAAATAAGTATTGCCAAACGGCTGCTTACCGAAATTGAAAACAGATTGCAATACCTTCTGGACGTGGGACTTGGCTATCTTACTTTGAACAGGCTTTCCAATTCGCTGTCAGGAGGCGAATCGCAACGGATAAACCTTGCAACCTCTCTCGGAAGCAGCCTAGTAGGCTCGCTGTATATTCTTGATGAACCGAGTATAGGGCTTCATCCACGCGACACACAACGATTGATAAAAGTATTGAAACAGCTAAGGGATACGGGAAATACGGTTATTGTTGTTGAACACGAAGAAGAGATAATAAAAGCTGCCGACGAGGTTATTGATATAGGGCCAGGAGCGGGGATACATGGCGGAGAACTGGTCTTTCAGGGGACATACTCACAGCTTATTGAAGACAACAACAGCCTTACCGGAAAATACCTTAACGGCAGTATGAAGATAATAGTTCCGCATAGACGGCGAAAGGTGAAGAATTTTATCGAGATTTCGGGAGCAAGGGAAAACAACCTGAAAGGGATTTTTGTGAAATTTCCTCTCAATATATTGACAGTAGTTACAGGCGTTAGCGGTTCGGGAAAGACATCCCTTGTAAAAAGCATTCTTTATTCTGCACTAAAAAAAATATATGGCGGCTATGGTCAGAGAACAGGAAAATTTGATAAAATTTCCGGAGACTACAACCGCATTTCCAATGTTGAGATGGTTGACCAAAACCCAATCGGCAGGTCATCACGATCAAACCCGGCAACTTATGTGAAAGCTTATGATGACATAAGGACGTTATTCGCAAGTCAGAAACCGGCTAAAATAAGAGGCTATAAACCGGGTTATTTCTCATTTAACATCGAAGGTGGAAGATGCGAAGAATGTGAGGGTGAAGGCGTTGTGAAGATTGAGATGCAGTTTATGGCTGATATTTATCTCACCTGCGAAGCCTGCGGCGGTAAACGCTTTAAGGATGAGGTGCTGGAGATAAAATACAGGGAAAAAAATATCAACGACATCCTGAATATGACCATAAATGAGGCTATAGACTTTTTCGCAGCCGCTATGAACAGCACAACCGAAGCAAGGATAGTAAGCAAACTGAAACCTTTGCAGGATGTAGGGCTTGGCTACCTCGGCCTCGGACAGTCGTCAAGCACCCTGAGCGGCGGTGAGGCGCAGCGTGTGAAGCTGGCATATTTCCTGTCGAAAGGAGCTACCGACTCCCCCACCCTGTTCATCTTTGACGAACCCACTACGGGTCTTCATTTCCACGACATCTCCAAACTGTTGAAAGCCTTTGACGCTCTTATCGAAAAGGGACATACAATCATCGTAATTGAACATAATCCCGAAGTGATAAAATGTGCCGACCATATTATTGACCTCGGACCCGAAGGCGGCGATAAGGGAGGTAATATAGTTTTTGAAGGTACGCCGGAAGATATTGTCAAAATCAACAACTCTTACACGGGACGGTTTCTTGCCGGTAAAATTTCAGGTGTTTAGATTTCTTTTTACCGCTAACACAATTGCTTCTAATCCATATTTTTTGTGCTTGCCGGTGTCTTTGTGTCTTCGTGGTAAAAGTAAAACTCTTTCCAAAAAGGTCATTTCTTTACGTTTCTTCTTACATAGTAAAGATATCTCTTGCTGAACTTTTTGCTGATTACTTGTTTATTTCTTCAACTCTGTCGTTTTCATTTTATCTAAAACTTTCGTCAATAGTAATGTCCCTTCCCTACTCACAGGTTATGTTGTCCTGTGTATCATCGTACCGCCCTCTCCAACGCCTGGCCTTCGTCCCGTCAGGGCTTCCTATGTTCATACGCAACCCTTTCTATGTACGCCATCCCATATTACTCCGTGCAACCATATCGCTGCATTTTGTCGTTTCTTAACGATATGTTTCAGATTTCACCACATTCGGCAGGCTATCCACTGCAAATTTATGTATCTAAGCCTAACTGGGTTCATTTACATTACGGCTTACATAGTCGCTCGTTATGAACTTAACACGGTTTGTTTCCTCTCCGCATCTCATAACTGCTTCAGACTGAACGTCGAATTGGCCTATGTAATCCTTTCATATTATTAGGTTTTCAATTATAATTAAACGTACGCTTCATAGCTTACCTAAGGTTCTAAAACAAAATCTCCTCTTTCACGTTAAACTGATTTAGCTTTGCAAAAACTTCTATAACATAATAGCTTAACTCGTACAGACTAAATGACAAAAACTTTAATAATCGACAGTGAAAAAAATACTAAAGAAAGAATAGCAGGAATCATTGACGGATACTGTAAAGGGTTCACGATTGAAGGTAGTACCGACACCCTGAAACAAGGTATGATTCTCATCAAGAAAACTCAGCCCGATCTTGTGCTTTTAAATGTATTACTTAAAGATGGCAGCGGATTTGAATTGTTAAACAAAATCGAAGATAAAACTTTTGAGGTCGTTTTTATGGCCGACAACCGCGACTTTGCTTACAAAGCAATTAAATATAATGCCCTTGATTATATTTTAAAACCTCTTGACGAAAAAGAACTCATTGAAGCATTGTTAAAGGCTGCCGAAAAAAGAAAACAGGAGAACAGCAGGTACCTTCTCCGGTCATTCCTGTCGAATTTTGCCGGGCAGAAATCAAATGGTAAAAAAGTTGTTCTAAAAACCACCGATGACATTCATATAGTAGAGGTTAGCAATATTATAAGATGCGAATCCGACGGCA
>Ga0256913_10000467_pt1 | contig 20871 bp, 23 predicted proteins | sample Axial_MatmetaG_FD_185970 | JGI IMG/M metagenome (GOLD analysis project Ga0256913, IMG submission 185970) | Deep-sea worm associated microbial mat communities from Axial Seamount, Juan de Fuca Ridge, Pacific Ocean - Axial_Mat | ecosystem: Environmental > Aquatic > Marine > Oceanic > Microbial... | reverse complement strand
TGGTTTCGATGATGTCGGCACCTGCTTCGAGGTACTCTTCATGAATTTTCTGAATAATTTGTGGTTGGGTAAGGCAAAGAATATCGTTGTTTCCTTTTTGAAGAATGGTAACATCTTTAAATCGCTTTCCCCTGTAATCTTTTTCTTCCAGCTTGTACCGCTGAATCATGGTGCCCATGGCTCCGTCCAGCACCAGTACCCGTGTTTTGAGCAACTCTTTTATATCCGGTTTTTTAATCGACATTGTATTTAGTTTAAAATTAAACTTATGCTGATTTTCGGATTTACACCCGTGCCTGCTCTAATGAAATAAAACGAATCATCAGCATTTAAATTTATCATCTTCCGGATTATTTACCGGAACCGGGTATTGGCACCTTACTTTTGGGGCAGGTTGCCAGGACTTCATTGAGCCCGGTCTCTACATCCTTCTTTATAAACTCAAATGCCTCAAAAAGGAGAGGATTTGAATTGAGAGGCAAAGATAGTGAAAAATATATTATATATTTAAAGCACCAATTTTCAAGCAACAAATCACAAACAATTACAAAATACAAATACATAATTTTCAAAACTATATTGTTCTTTGGTTTAGTCTGTAAAATATTGCCAAAATAGATACAACAATTTTTAAACATTCTTCGATACAGCCAGATTTTCTACTGATAACTATCGGTATACGGTATGGCCACTCAGGGTTACCTGCCTCTGCATGAGTCCAGAGTCATGCAGAGCTTGTTTCAGTATCTTATAGCCATAACCTGCTCTTACAGCACACAATTTTTACGGATCCTGAACAAGTTAGGGTAGCGTAAAGGCAGTAGCGTAGCAGATATAGTGTCACTGCATCAGGTAAAGAGTGTGACGGTGTGTCTTTGAAATTGTCTGCTTCACAGGCGAGAATCAGTACATTTCCTAATGAGTAATTTGGTATTAATTTGACGATATAATTGGAATTGGCAAAAATATTATTCAAATTTGTAGCAACCAATAATTGAAAACTATGAGAGTCTGTTACATTTCTACCTATCCGCCCATTGAATGTGGTATTGCATCTTACACCAGGTATTTATCGGAATCGGTTCAGAATCTTAATCATGAGGTGATTATTGTAAGCCAGAACGGAGCCAAGGGTGACAATGTTTTTCCTGTTTATTCACCATTGGATAACGATATTGCGACCAAGCTGTTTCATATTACTTCGAAGCTTACACCAGATGTTATCAATATTCAGCACGAGTATAATCTTTATGGTTCGGATAGTGGAGTACAGCTTTTAGATTTTTTGTATCGTTGTAAGATTGCCCAGCTTCCAACGGTTACAACGTTGCACACGCTTTATGAAGATATGGATAGAACCCAGCGGATTATTCTGGATAGCATCACCTCAACCAGTTCGGCGGTCATTGTGCATGAGGAGTATCAGAAAGAGACATTGGCCAATCATTTTCCAAAGAATAAGGATAAGTACTTTGTGATTCCGCATGGCGTTCGCAGAGTAAATCAGGTTGCTGACGCTAAAAGGTTATTGGGTCTGGAAGGTAAAAAAGTGATTTTGTTGACAGGTTATTTTCGTCCCTCAAAAGGCTTTCACCGGATTGTAAAGATTTTCCCTGAAATTGCCAACGAGATGGAGGATGTGGTTTTGTTGGTTACCGGTAAAATGCGGGGGTTGGAATTTGGAGAGTACCGTCGTTATTTCTTTGATTTGATTAACAGCTCATCGGCAAAGGGTAAAATAATGGTGCTGTCGGGGCAGTTTCCGCAGCATACTTTCGATACTATTATGAGTGCTGCAGATGTACTGGCATTGCCTTACGAAATTGGGGCTCAAAGCGGGATTCTGGCGCAAAGTGCAGCCTTTAATGTGCCGGTGGTTATGTCGCCACTGAAAAGCTTTATCCAATGGAATGAAACCGTAAACAGTGGTATTATTGCTGAAACTGATGAAGAATATAAGAATGCTATAATTAGAATTCTGTCGGATAAAACTTTTAATGGTGAGCTAAAAAAGAATATGATTTCCAAAAAAGCTGATATTTTGTGGCCGGAGATTGCGGGCAAACACTTGCAGGTTTATGAACAAATTGTGGAAACGCTGTTTACTGGTTCAAAATACTTTTATAATCCCTGATTTTACTTTTTCCTTATTAAATAAATGCCATCCCTGATGGTGAGCATCACCTTTTCAACACGGGTATCGTTGTTTACCATGTTGTTGAATTCCTGAATCCCTTTGGTTTCCTTATCGGTTTTGGTGAGTTTTTCCATAACTTTTCCTCCCCACAGCACATTGTCAGCCAGTATAAAACCGCCTTTTCTTACCTTTGGAAGAACAGCATTGTAATAGTCGATATACTGTTCTTTGTCAGCATCAATAAAAACCAGATCGAATTGTTTCTTAAGGCCGGGAACAATCTCAGTGGCATCTCCCATCATCATTATAATCTTATTTTCCAGACCAGCTTCTTTGAAAAAACCTTTGGCCATCGATTCTATTTCTTCATTATTATCAATGGTGATTAGTTTTCCGTTTTCGGGCATGGCCAAAGCCATGGCAACAGCTGAATACCCTGTAAAGGTTCCAATTTCCAAAACATTTTTTGGTTGAAGCATGTACATCAGCATTTGAAGAAATTTTCCCTGTACTTTTCCTGAGACCATGTTGGGGTAGAAGGTTCGTAAATTGGATTCACGCCAAATCTTGTATAATATATCATCTTCGTTTCCGGAATAGCTGTTTGCATATTGTTCGGCTAATTTATTGATGAGTTCCATAATTATCGGCTTTTGTAGATTAAAGTACTGAGTTTTTCAGGGTTGAAAATATCGTTGGCAACCTCTAACAAATCAGTGGCGGTAAGTTTATTGATGATTCCAATATTTTCTTCAAAGGTATTTACTCTCGGACGATATAGATGTGAGCGGGCGATTCCCAGCATTTCGTTTACAGGAACCTCATAGCTAATGGCCATCTGTCCGATAAATTGTTTCTGAGCTCTGTCGAATTGCAGGGTTCCTATTTTTTTCTTTTGCAGAAGGTTTAGTTCTTTTTTGATTAACTCAATTCCTTTTCCAATATGCTTCGGGTCGGTTCCCAGATAAACCGAAAATACTCCGGTGTCGGAATAGGGCTGATAATAAGATTCAATTTGATAGGCAAATCCATATTTTTCACGAATCCCCATGTTAAGTCTCGAATTCATGGCGGGACCTCCCAACAGATTATTCAACAACATTAATGCGGTTTTGCGCTTGTCCGTTCTTGAGTAAGCAGTGCTTCCAATCATCAAATGCGATAAATAGGAATCCTTCTTAACTGTTTTAACGGATGGAGTGTAATGCTCAAATGCATCACGTTTTAAGTTGTTTTCAAGTGGTTCAATGTTGCCAAAGTACTTATCTGCAAAACGAACCAGTTTGTCAAATTCAATATCACCTACGGACGCAATAACCATATTCTGAGTTCCGTAATGTGTTTTTAAGAACCGGGTAACATCTTCTCGTTTAAATCGTTTTACATTTTCGATGTTGCCCAGAATATTTCGTCCGAGCGCATGGCCATCGAATAATAATCCTTCAAAATCGTCGTAAATCAGTTCGGCAGGCGAATCGTTGTATGAGTTTATTTCATCAACAATAACTTCTTTTTCTTTTTTAACCTCTTTTTCAGGAAAAATCGAATTGAAGGCTACATCCGAAAAAAGCTCCAGCGTTCGTTCGTAATAGGGCGAGAGGAATGAAGCATAGATAATAGTTTCTTCCTTGGTGGTATAAGCATTGAGCTCGCCACCTACATTTTCAATACGACTCAGGATGTGCCATGTTTTACGCTTACGGGTTCCTTTAAAAATCATGTGTTCAATCAAATGTGCCAGACCGCTTTCCATTTCTGATTCATCCCTTGACCCGGTTCCAACCGTTAGTCCGCAATGCGACACCATTCCCTTTACAGGCTTGTGGATGATTTTTAATCCGTTTTTAAGTGTGTGATATTGATATTCCAATTTTTTTTATTTCGCGGTTTAAGCTGGCAAAATTACGAAGATACAGAGCCAAAACTAATTGCTTTAATAAATTTACTAATTTTACATAAATATATTGTTAAGATGATCAAATATTTGAAAACTCGGTTTGGTAGAAAGCTTGAGCGAAATATTAGTCTGCTGGTGTTAAGTTTTATATATGTTTTTGTTTGGGGATTGACTTCAGGCGACTTGGAGCGTTATGGATTTGGTATTATTTATTCTTTGATTTTTATATTTGCAACCAGAGCTATTAAAGATAATAATAAGTGGCTTTTTCTGTTTTCTGCTATTTCGATTGTTTCCTTTTGGTTATCTTTTTTTCTGGATTTAAAACTTGTCATGCTATTGTCACACATGCTTTCCATTCTCTTTTTTAGCATGTCGATTGTTTTACTGGCAATAAAGCTGGCTAAAGCAAAAACGATATCAGCTATAGAGTTTTTGGAAGGTATAAATCTTTACTTATTATTAGGAATTACCGGCTCACTATTATTATCGCTGGTTTATTTTCTGGAACCCAATGCCTTCAACGCAAGTTACAAACTGAATGTGCCGGCTGATTTAATTTATTTTAGCTTTGTAACGCTTACTTCGTTAGGTTATGGCGATATCACGCCGACAATGGCAGTTTCAAAGAGTCTGTCAATATTTCTTAGTTTTTCAGGGCAGATTTATATCGCCATGATTGTTTCGATGTTGGTCGGAAAATATCTGAATTCGAAGACTTCTTAGTAACTTCCCATAGCGTTGAAGATAATCCAAAGTTCAATTTCATTATCATAGGTTTTAAGAGCAGGGATTTGAACTTCGTCACTGTACAATTTTCCGTGAATTGAAAAAATACGGAAGTCTACCGATCCTGATCCCGGTTTAGTGATGTCCATTTGAAAACGAAGCGTTTGATCAATATCCAAACTTTCACATATTAATTGTAATTCAACAGGGTAGGACTGATTAATGTTTTGCTGATTGATGATATCATTAATGGGCAGGATACCTTTGAACTCATAATCTACCTCATCTGTATCTTGTTCCTGTGGCTGGTCATTTCCCATGGTTTCCCTGAAATCTTTATTGTTCAGCTTCACCATGAAATCTCCGGTTTTATAATCTAATGAAACAGCAATTTTTTTGTTTTCCCACTGAAATACATCGTCATAACGGGTGGCAGTAATTTTCATTTGAGCTTCCAGTGTTTGATAATGAATTTCCTGTGAAAACATGGTGCTTATCAGCAACAGAAAAACGGAAAGGGTAAATAACTGTTTCATGGTAATTGTTTTTTGTAAAAGTATAAAGATTTTGAATAGTAGGGTTTTTATGGTCAATATGATGAACAAAAAAAAGCGACCCCATTTGGAGTCGCTTTGTAATGCTATTATGCTCACGGTTTGTAGCCGTGAGCTAATTCAATTTAGAATTTATTTTCCGCTGAGATATTCATCAATCGCTTTACAGGCACGGAAACCGTCAGCAATAGCTGAAATAGCATCAGCAGTACGGTTAACGGCATCACCACCGGCAAATACTTTCGGATCGCCTGTTTGCTGTTTCTCGTTGACAATAAATCTTCCTCTTTCGATTTTGATTTTTTCTTCAAACTCTTTAGGCAGGAAGCTATAGTCACCCATTTGGCCGATAGCAGCCATAACAGCAGTGGCTTCAAGAATGGTTTCGCTACCATCAATAGCAACAGGACGAGGACGTCCGCCTTTATCGTCGGCAACCATTTCAGCTTTCAGATATTCAACACCGGTAACATGACCTTTGTCATCTTTATGAATCTTGGTTGGAATACCTTGTGGAATGATATGGATACCTTCATCTTCGGCACCTTCAATCTCTTCCCAGTCGGCCGGCATGTCTTCAACACGACGACGATAAAGAATGGTAACATCGGCACCATAACGGCGTGATACCCTTGCAGCATCAATGGCAACGTTTCCACCACCAACAACTACAACTTTATCACCAACATCTACTTTCTCATCATTGTTAATCATATATAGATAACGGAATGCCTGCATTGAGCCTTTGGCATCATCACCATCTACTCCCAGTGGCCATGCATCAGGGAAACCAACACCCATAAATACAGTATCGTATTTATCGTAGATATCTTTAAATGAGATGTCTTTACCAACTTTGGTATTGAAGTTGATTTTAACACCAATACTTTGGATATAACCAATCTGTTTTTCTAAACTCTCTATTGGCAAACGATACTTAGGAATACCGTACATGGTAGCACCACCCGCTTTGGCACTGGCTTCGTAGATGGTTACGTCGTAACCACGTAATGCCAGATAATAGGCGGCAGTAAGTCCTGAAGGGCCGGCACCAATAATACCCACGGTTTTACCGTTTGCTTCTCTGATTTCAGGATTAACAATTTCGTGTGTGATATCTGCAGTAGCTGCTGTTTCGGTAGCATAACGTTTTAGCCAGCGAATAGCAACTGAATCACCACGGGTTGCGATGGCACAAACGTCCTCACAACGTCGGGTACAAACTTTACCACACATTTCAGGTAACGGGTTGTTGTCGTAAATAATTTTAACGGCAGCCTTGTCGTCTCCTGCGGCGATGGCGTTGATGTACTCAGGAATATGCATATGGTCAGGACAAACCTCGGTACAGATACCACAACTGATACAACGGGAAGCCTCTTCGCGGGCCTGTTGTTCGTTGTAACCCAAAACAACCTCGGCAAATGATTTAATTCTTTCCTTACCTTCAAGTTCAGGCATTGGAACACGATTAAATTCGTTTAGCGACAGGCTCTGAGAACTGGTGTATGATTTTCTTTCCTCACCGTCCGGATTGCTAACGCCCGGTGTCCATAAAAAGGCATCAGGGTCTTCTGTAACATAGATATAATCCTTGGTAAGGCTAAGGCTACCTGTAGGACAAACCTCTACGCAAAGTGCACACCAGCAGCAACGGCCGTTGTCAACACGTGGACGTAATCCTGAGTCACCTTTTTTACCTTCGATGCCATCAAGATTGATCATATCGATGGCAGCGTTCTGACAAATAGTAGAACAGTTACCACAACCTATACATTCTTCCAGGTCGTTGTAGTGGAGCCCCCTGTAACGGTCAGAAGCTTCACGTTTTTTCCATGGAATATCTTTCAATGTATGAGGTTTCTTACCAAACTGTTTTAGCGCGGTAAGCGGCTTTAGTGTTCCTTGCAGATCGAAAAAACTCATTGTTTTATGGTTTTAATTTTGTCTATTTTCTTTTTTTCTTATTGTTAAGCGTTAGAGTTAAGAGTTAAGTGTGGATAGCTCTTTTATTTCTTGAATGGGCTGTTTTTGCTCTTTCAAGATAATTTATATATCCATTTAATAATCCTTTTCCTTTTTCTAACAATTCTCTTCCTTTATTATACTCCTCATCAGTAATGTAGCAGTCATCCTTTGCTGTAATAAATTGATCCATCAATTCATAAACAGACCTTCTACTCATCCTGCAAAACTGGATATTTTCCTGATAATGATATCGCCCATATCCTTCTGCTATGTTCTCTGTAGTAGATTTTGCTGCTCTTTTCATTCCATCAGTTAAAGCATATCTTTCTTCAGGAGGAAATTTTTTGATGATTGAAGATACGTAACTTCGAATTTCTCTGCATGCTTTCCAGCATTCAAGATCTTCAAAACTGCGTATTTTATTATCACTCATTATTATTTCCCTTTAACTCTTAACTCTATCTCATTTAACTCATCATTCCACTCTTCTAACGCTATCTCTCAATCTCCGGTGCGCAGGTTCCTAAACTATTCATAATAACTGAAACGTCTGCTATATTTTGACCGGGTAAGATATTTTCAAGTAACGTAATGGCATGTACAAAAGCTGCACCTCTGAGGTGAGCTCTTCTGGGATGAATGCTGCCATCTGAAGCAACAAAGTATCCAACTTCTCCACGACCTGATTCAGCACGCACATAAGTATCTCCTTTGGGGATACGCCATTTCATCGGGTTAGGAATTTTGGTTGTAATTTCTCCCTTTGGTATTTGATCAAGTACCTGACGAATAATGCGAATAGACTGATGAACTTCGGCACGACGTACCAATGCTCTTGCCCACACATCACTTCCTTCCTGAGTTGGAATTTCAAAATCAAGCTTGTCGTAAACCTCGTAAGGCTCGTCAATACGAATATCACTTCTGATACCTGCACCACGAAGAACCGGTCCTACCACGCCATGCTCGATAATGTCCTCTTTAGGAACGATTCCTATTCCCTGCGATCTTTTCTGGAAGATTGCGTTAGCAAACATCAGATCATCGTAATCTTTTAATCGTTTCTCCAGGTAATCCATTGTTTCCAGCACTTTGGTTTCAAATCCCTCTGGAAGATCACGACGAACACCACCTGGCCACTGGTACATGTGATAAACACGACCACCGGTTAGTTCTTCGAACAAATCAAGGATGTAGTCTCTGTCACCAATCGACCATTGTCCCATAGTGTAAAGCCCCATTGAACCATTTTGTCCGGCGTACCACATAAGTTGTGTGGCAATACGGGCAAGTTCCAGTACCATTACACGGATGTATTTGGCTCTTTCAGGAACCTCAATATTATCGAGTGATTCAACAGCACGAGCATACAGGTTTTCCATTGGGTCGGTTTCCGGTACACAGAAACGGCACATTAGGGTAAAACTGTTAAGCCAGTTTCTTCTTTCCTGTAATTTTTCGAAGGCTCTGTGAAGGTAGCCTACCTCGGTTTGAGCACTAACGATTGTATCGCCAATAACTTTCAAACGCACCATCATATTTCCGGTAATACCGGGGTGCTGAGGTCCTAAATATATTGTTGTTGCCTTTTCTCTCATAACTATCTGGAATATTTTTGTGCAAAATCCGGAATCTCTTCGCCTGAACGTTCAGCAATGGTTTCGCGAACATCCTGAGCATCCTCTCTTCCCGGACGATGCCAGAAAGTACGGTTAACATATTCTAGGGTGTCAAAATCTCTGCGGAACGGAGGTAGATCTTCCCAGTCTTCCAGGATAAACTCATCAGGAGCAACTAATCCCGGAAACTCAATGCCCAGCATCTCTTTAATCTCTCTTTCGTAAGTATTAGCCTGACGCCATATCATATCGATATTTTCCATAACCGGATTTTCGCGGTCGATACGAGTATGGATGAACAGCTTTACTTTATCTACGGGTGACCATAGGAGATAGACCAGCTCAAATTCGCCTTCTTCGATCCAATCGACATAAGCAATGTGCGAAAGATGACGGAATCCCATTTTATCTTTAGCATAAAGAAGAACAGAGGGAATGGTCTCTTTATTTACAGTAATATCTAAACGATTGCCGTCAAAGTCTTTGTTTTCTGCATTGGGAAACGCTGCTTTGATCTGTTCAATCATTTTATCTTTTATCTCTTTCATAACTCTTTATTAATCGTTATTTACCAGTTATAATCAGGAGCTTTAGCAATCCAATGAGGAGCAATTTTAGCCTGATTTGCTTTGTACTCAGCAAGGTTATCAAGGTACTTTTGAGCACCATTGGCTTTGCCTTCGGCAATAAGCTGCTGAAGTTTAACAAATCCCTGAATTACAGCTTCAGGTCGTGGCATACATCCATTGATGTAAACATCAACCGGAATGTATTTGTCGAGCAGGTTAATGGTGTTGTATGAATCGTAGTACATACCACCATTAATAGTACATGAACCAAAACCAATAATGTATTTGGGGCTTTGCATCTGCTCGTAAACACGAACAACACGTTTTACAGTTTTTACTGTAAGGTAGCCTGTAACTAATAATACATCAGCCTGGCGTGGTGTAGCAGCACCCCTGATTCCTAAACGCTCGGCATCATATCTGGAGGTCATAGTAGGAGCAATTTCAATGGCACCACATCCGGTTCCATAAGCCAGTACCCAAATAGAGTGCTTACGCGCCCAGTTCTGGATGATGTCTACTATTTTTTGTGAATTTTTATCGTTATACATTCTTCAATAATTTTTTAAAATATAACAGCGTATAAAATAGCCAGTAAGCCAATAAATGTAGGCCAGCCCCAGAAAAATCTGACGGCTTGCTCAGTACGGTAACGAGGACTTACTATACCATATAATACAGGAATCATATAGAGTGCAAATGTTTTTATAACCAAAATAACCAGGTTCTCAGCTCCACCCATGAAAAGGTCAACAAACAGTGTTAACTTAACAAAAGAAAATACTGAACCTGATGACATCATGGTGAAAAGGAATTTTCCTCCATTTTCAGATACCGGACCTGATGCTAACTCGGAAGGAGCACCAACAATATCAAATGGTGAATATCTGAACATTCCGAGCATGGCCAGCACAGCCGCAATAAATGCAAACGGATTTTCAAACATCAGCCATTTTCCGGTCTCTTGCTGAATATTAATAAAATCAACAATAGAGGTAGTTTTGTAACTGATCATAAGTGCTACCAGTGCCATTACCCATGGAATTTCGAAACCAACCATCTGACTCAAACCACGGGTTACACCAATGGATGAGTTAGGGTTACCGGTTTGTCCTGCACCTAGTGCAAGGCCTAACGAACCAAATACCATGATGTAGATAAGAAATACCAAATCACCACCGGCGTTCATATTATTGAACCAGCTGTTATACCATGAATCTCCACCCGGAATTAATACCGGTACAATCATTAATGATACAATTGATGATACCATCAAAAAGGCAGGTCCCATAAAGTGCATGGCACCATGATGAATAGCCGATGTTTTGGAATACAGCTTAAACGCATCAATAAAATTCTGATAAAAAGGAGGTCCTATACGGTTATGAACCCTTGCGGTAATTTTCCGAACCAATCCTCCATAGGTCATCCCCACTACAAAAGCAAGAATAAAAGTGGCCATCGCCCCTAAAACCTTTATTAAAATATGTTCCATTTATCTATAGTTTTTTTATCCGAACAAATTAGACTTAAACAGTAGCAGCAATGCTAAAAACAGTACAGCGTAAATAGCATAAGTTTGACCATTACCTGTATATACACGTCTGGAAAATTCAAACAATGCTTCTAGTCCGTTACCAAATGCTGTGTAATATTTATCGATTTGCCTTTTTAGGAAAGGTTCGATAGCACGCTCAAAGGGCTGGAAGAAATTAACTTTGAAAGTAAGGTTTTCCCACTCTTTTGGAATTTCACCCGATGTACTGATATCTTTTGTGCTTACATAGCGTGTATTCTTCTTTCCTTTGAACCATAAGAAGATGACAAAAAATACAAATACAGCAATGATAGCATAAAGTATTGGTTGAAGCATTACAACATCACCCCACTGGGAGAAGAGTACTGAATCAGCCCAAAGGGAACCTCCGGTAGTTGTATAGCCTACATACTGTAAAGCTGCATCAATTGGCTTGAACAGCAATTGTGGGTAGGTTCCAAGAACGAAAGTTCCGAGTGCAAGTAAAAGCATAGGAACAATCATACCGATTGGTGCCTCTTTTACATGATCCCACTCGGGTTCTTCCTGACCGAGGAAATAACCGTGTAAGAATTTGTAGCTGTATAAGAAACCTGCGGTACTTGCAAAGAAGAGAAGAATAACCAAGATATAATTGTTATTCTGAATCAGTGCTTCGTACAACATCCATTTTGAAACGAACCCTGCCAAAGGAGGAATACCAGCCAATGCAATGATTGAAAGCAATGCCGAAATAAATGTCCATGGCATTTTTCTGATCAGTCCGTTTACTTCTCTGAAATCAGTTGTGCCGGTTTGTTTCTCAATGGCACCAACTACCATAAATAAACTTCCTTTAAACATGGCATGAACCACAACAAGGAATAGTGCAGCCAACATAGCCAGCGGAGTTCCGATAGCCACACCAACAACAATGTATCCCATTTGTCCAACCGATGACCATGCAAGCAGTTTCTTACCGTCATCTTGTGTAATGGCCCAAAGGGTAGCAGCAGCAGCGGTAAAACCACCAAGCCATGCTACAACATCTCTGATTATTGAACCGTTGGGTAATTGATTGACCATAGTAATCATTACCAAAACCATTCCGTAGATACCCATTTTTGAAAGGGCTCCCGAAAAAACAGAGGTAAAGGCCATTGGTGCATTACTATAAGCACCGGGTGCCCATACGTGCAATGGCATCAAAGCACTCTTAACACCAAAGGCTAACAGTAGCAACAAAGGAATTAATATTTGATAACCGGCACTCATGTGCTGGAAGTTGTTGAAAGTATCAGCAAGCATAAAACTGCCCAGCTGACTATTCATAACTACCATTGCCATCAACATGGCATAAGCACCAATTGCTGAGAAAACAAAATATTTGATACCAACTTTCTGTACATCTTTACCGTTAATAATTACCATCAGGTAAGATGACCAGGTCATTATTTCCCAGAAAATAAAGAATGAAACCCAATCTTTACTTACTAAAATACCCAGCATCGATCCGATGGAAAGGATAAAGTTGAAATAGAAAGCGCCGGTTCTTTCGTTACCTTTCATAAAAGGAACGGAATAGATGGCCAGTAGAATACCCAGACCAACTACAACCAGTGAGAATAAATAACTCAATGGTGATAATCCCCAGGTAAGGGTAAGACCTAATGCATTAATGGTTGTTGTTGAATCAACACCAACGCCTGTAAAAAACATTCCGGAAGGAACAATTACAGCTGCCAAAAACAATAAGTCTCCAATAACAGGGTTCAGTTTGTTACCAATCCAGGTAACGATTGCCCCGCCTAAAAATATTACTAAAATTAATGTTAACATATCCATTTCTTTACTCTCCTATTGTATTGTTGCAGTTAACACACTGTGAATATACTGTGACTTATCGAACAGGCTGTTGGCAGCATTATGCAAATAGCCGAAAACACTGTCGGGATAGAAACCGATAAGTAAAATTGCCAGTCCCAAAACCGTCATTACGATGTATGCGTTGGGAGTAGGACGGCGTGCCAAAAGGCTGCTGCTGCGTTTAAAGAAGAAAATACGGTTTACAACACGCATGTAGTATACAATCTCAATCACACTTACAACCAAAATCAACGCAATGATGAGAATCATATCGCTGTTGGCAGCTGCTACTAAAAATGAAAGCTTACCCCAGAATCCTGCAAAAGGAGGAAGGCCTACAATGGCAAATGCACCCAGTGCAAAAAGTACAGATGTAAAAGGAGCAAGTTTACCGATTCCATCAAGGTCAGAGATCTTCTTTTTCTTGGAATGATAAACCAGATAGCTACCAGTGAAGAAAAGAAGAGGTTTGATGATGGCATGGTTCAACATAATGAACAATGCAGCAAAAACACCCTCTTTGGTTCCGATTCCAAAGGCAACAAGAACCAATCCCATCTGGCCGATAGAAGAAAATGCCAGCATTCTCTTCAGTTTCTCCTGACGGATGGCTGCAACTTCTGCTACTACCAGTGTAATCAATCCAATAATGAGTATCAAATGGAATGAACCTGATAAATCGAATATAGTATAGGTAAAGCGAATCAAAGCATAAACAGCTCCTTTTACCACGATACCTGAAAATGCAGCACCTACCGGACCGGGAGCTTCTGAATATGCATCAGGAGCCCAACCGTTAAGCGGGAATATCTCAGCTTCAATACCCAAAGCCACTACAAATAGGATGAAGGATGCTATTTTATATTTAGGATCCATCAAATGCATCTTCGATGCAATGTCAGCCATGTTAAGTGTTCCAAGCTGCGAATAAATAATCATGATAGCCAGCAGCAACAAAACTGAAGCGATGGACCCCATCATTAAATATTTAAATGAAGCCTCGGCACTATCACGTCCTGTATAGAATGCAGTTAGAGCATAACCTGAAATACCAACGATTTCGATAAATACAAACATGTTGAAAATATCACCTGTTAAAACAATACCTACCGAACCGGTAACAAGCATCATCAGCAACAGGAAGTATTTTCTGGCTGGCTCGTATTCAACGTTGCTTTTAAAACGGTAGCTGTAAAGCCAAACCATTAGCCCCATGAATACCATCAGGGTTACTAAAAATCCTGAGAAGGCGTTAAATACCAGATTGATTCCAAAAGGAGGAGCCCATCCGGCAATTGTTTCAACAATAGGGCCGTTAACCGTTACATAATTTAATAGGTTAACAGCTAATATCAAAAGGTAAGTGAGTACCAATCCAGGCACAATCCTCACCGACTCTTTCCATACCATCCCAAACAGCGGAATCAAAAAGGCCGCTAAAAGGGGAATTGCAATAAATAAAACCGGAGTTCCTACCATTTTAAATTCTTTATTTCGTCAATATATAATGTATGATGATGTCTCCAAAGACGGATAACCAATGACAGAGCAACAGCTGTTACCCCAAATCCAATTACAATGGCTGTAAGAACCAATGCCTGAGGAACCGGGTCAACCATTACTTGTGACGGATCGTATCCATCGGAGAAGATAGGAGCAGTACCACCTTTTAAGTAGCCAAGGGCAACAAACAAAAGGTTCACACCTGCTTCCATAATCGATAATCCAAGTACAATTTTTAACAGCGATTTTTTTACAAGCGCTGCGTAAAGTCCAATTAGTATTACTAATACCGCTGAACCGTAAATGGCATAATCTAAATACTGAAAATATGTACTATCCATTCTGCTCTCCTTTCTCATTTAATACTGTATAGATAACACCGGTAAGCTCAGCAGCTACCTTGAAACCTACAGCAATATATATAATAGGAATAACGCCACCACTAAACAGGTCGTTGAGTACGCCCGAAGGGAGGAAGTTTTCAAGGAAAGTTCCTTGTTCTCCATAAACAAATCCTAAAAGACCAACACCGGCGAAAGTTACACCGGCCAACGACTCAACAATGGCGAGGTTGGTATGGCTTACTGAATAATTCTCGTAAGCAAGCAACATCAAAAGGAAACCGGTGGCGATGATAACACCTCCCTGGAATCCACCACCCGGTGAAAGGTGACCGTGAATAAATACATAGGTACCGAGAAGAACGATAGCCGGGAAAAGCAGTTTTGAACCGGCTGTAACAATACTACTGGCCGAAAACAATACTGAACGATCACCAACATGGTGTCTTCTTTTATAAAGGATACTACCCAGTGCTGTTACTGAAAGAAAAAGTACAGTAACCTCACCCAAGGTATCAAATCCCCTGAAGTTAACAACAATACTTGTTACGGTATTGGCAACTTTTAACTCTTGAACTGTCTGTTGCAGATAAGTGTCTTTAACAGGTTTTATCACTTCGTTGTTTACAAAGTGTGAATTACCAAAACCAATATCGAAAAAGGTTTCGGAGATGTAAAAACCAACAACCGCCAGCAACAATATTACTAGAACTTTTTTCATTTTTTTGTTGATTTAATGTTTTCTTCTTTATCAGCTTCAACTTCCATGCGTTCGGTATTACGAATGGTAATAACGAAAATAATGGTTGTTAAAGCCACACCTATTGTTGCTTCGGTAAGCGCCACGTCAGGAGCCTGAAGCAGATAAAACAGAATGGAAAGCACCAAACTGATAATTCCTGTTGCTATAACTGCATAAAGCAGGTCTTTCTGAACAACAGCGTAGATGGCTGCTGCAATCATCAGAACAAGAAGAACGGATATTAATATAAATGCTATCATACCTTTTCCTCCTTTTCTTTTTCATGTGGTACAACTTCCTGATATGCATCCATATCTTTGTCGTCACTTAAAATTACAGGATAATTTCCACGGCGGTAAGTAGCTCTGGCCAGTGCATGCGAACTGATTGGGTTGGAATAAGCAATAAAAATGATTAAAACCAAACTCTTCAGCATCCATGATGGTTCCAGAAAACCAATACCGAGAATTAAACTCATAGCTCCCAAAGTGGTAGCTTTTGTTCCGGCTTGCAGGCGATTGTAAACGTCAGGCATACGATAAATTCCTAAAGCTCCAAGAAATAGGAAAATACTACCTACTATAATAAGTATGCTTGCGATAATTTCCATGATACTCATAAGGCGCCCTCCAAATATCTTGCAATTACAATTACACCAATAAAACCTAGTACTGCGTAAACCAGGGCAACATCAACGTAAATGAAACGCTGAAATACATAGGCTAACAATACAAGAGCCGAAACACTAATGGTGGTAAGTGTGTCGAGCGCAACAACCCTGTCAGCAGCCGTGGGGCCTTTGACAAAACGGATGGCCGACATAATCATACCCAATGCCATTAATGCAAATGCTATATAAATAATGTATGTCATCATTAAAAGATTTTTAATAAGATTTTTTCAAATGGTTCTGCTATTTCAGCAAAAGCTTTTTCAGGATCAGTAGTTTGTACATCAATCCAATGGATATAAAATGTATCACCTACTACATCAATTGAAAGCGTTCCCGGAGTAAGTGTAATGCTATTGGCCAAAACCATTTTTGAATAATTACTTGTCAGTTTGGTTTTAAACTTTACAATGCCCGGATTAATGGGAAGCGAGGGTGATACTACCCTGCGGGCAACATCAAGGTTGGCTACGATTAGTGCTTTCAGAAATACAACGAAGTACCATATCATCCAGAAAATCTTTACAGGACTTAATAATGACAGGCCGCAACATGTAAATAAACGAATGCTCAAAAAAGAGATAATCATGGTTACTAAACCACCTACGATTAACTCTTGTGTGGCAAACGAACTGGTAAACATAATCCATAGCAACATAAGGAATATCCAGTTAACGATAAACCTTCCCGCTTTTTGATTAAATGTTAATGTTTGCATAAAACTAATTTGTTGGATTAACCAAGATTATATTTTTTGCCTTCAAAATAGCGCATAAACTGAACTCTTTCGTATTCAGCAGGGTTAGGGCTATTAATCTGGCTCATTTTTCCTTTGAAATCTTCAATCTTATCAAAACCGTGTTTTTCCATCCAGGCTTTCATCTCTTCCAGCATATCTTCGATGGATTCAATTCCGTGTTTGTAAAGTGAAGAAACAACCTGTACTGCATCAGCACCGGCCAAAATCTCTTTTACAACTGAAGCACCATCGTGAACACCGGTAGAAGCAATCAGATCGCTGTCAACACGACCGGCTAAAATCGACATCCAACGCAGCGAAATTGCCAGGTCGGATGAACGGCTTAATACGTTGCTTGGAACCAAAGTGAAGTTATCGATATCAAAATCGGGGTGGAAGAACCTGTTAAACAGAACCACACCGCTAACCTTTGTCGCTGAAACCTTTTTAACAAAAGCTGCAAGGTTGGCTGAGTAGTAACTTAACTTGGCTGCCACCGGAATCGATACCTCAGCGGTAATCTTATCGATGATGGTAAGGTAAGTCTCTTCAACTTTGTTGCAGGTTAGGTCAAAATCAGAAGGCAGAACAAACATGTTCAGCTCAATGGCATCGGCTCCGGCTTCTTCAAGCTTCTTGGCGAAGAAACTCCATTCCCATGAGCTTTTGCAGTTGATGCTGGCTATAACCGGAATACTCAGGGTGCTTTTGGCTTCCTTGATTAAATCCAGGTACTTTTTAATGTTGTCATTCTTGATTTTGTAATCGTAATAATCGAGGAAACGAACATCAGGAAATTCCAAATCTTTCTCTTTCTCAAGAATGCTCTGGTATTCGTAAAAGATCTCCTCTTCAAAAATAGACTTCAGTACCACGGCACCGGCACCTGCGTTTTCCATCTTTTTCAGATTTTCAACGGAGGCAGTAATGCTGGAACTTCCGACTACTATCGGGTTTTTAAGTCTTAAACCCAAGTAATTGACTGACAAATCCATAATACTATGTTTTAAATTATCCTTAGCTAATTAAGGTGGCAAAATTACTCTAATTGAGTATGTATAAAAACCCACATCATATGTAATTGGTTAATTTATTTTCAGTTTAAATAAATTTGAGTATTAAGAAGTTACAAAATCAACGATTATTACCGATAATTAAAATTGAATGCTATAGAAGAACAATATAATAGCTGTTAAACGAATCACATAAAGATTGTCTATTTTGAATCTTTAAAAAGTGTATTTTAAGTAGTTTTTTAACGAAAATACGTGATTTTCTTAATCATGGTATTTAGCTGTTTTGTTTACCATTTTTATACCTTTGTCAGTTCAATAATTAAGCTTTTATTTTTATGAACAATAATACATTCACATTATCAGGAAATATAGTAGATATTCATAATGAATCTATTTTCAAGGGTACCGTTTATATTGAGAACGGCCATATCAAAGACATTGTAAAAGATGATTCTGTTTCGCAAAGTCAATTCATTCTTCCCGGATTGATCGACTCACACATTCATGTTGAAAGCTCCATGCTTATTCCTTCTGAATTTGCGCGGTTGGCGGTGGTGCATGGAACCGTTGCCACTGTTTCCGATCCACACGAAATTGCCAACGTGTTAGGCATTGACGGAATAAAATACATGATAGAAAATGGAAAAAAAGTTCCTTTTAAATTTTATTTTGGAGCTTCATCTTGTGTTCCGGCAACTCCCTTCGAAACTGCCGGAGCAGAACTTGGTGTTAAAGAGCTGGATGAACTGATGGCCATGGATGAAATCAAGTATATGGCAGAAATGATGAACTTTCCCGGGGTGATTAATCGTGATGGTTTTGTGATGAACAAACTGGCCATTGCTAAAAAGTACAATAAACCGGTTGACGGTCACGCACCCGGAGTAAAGGGTGATGCCGCTAAAAAATACATTGATGCCGGAATTACTACCGACCATGAGTGTTTTACCATGGAAGAAGCACTGGAGAAGATTGAATACGGAATGAAGATTCAGATTCGGGAGGGGAGTGCAGCCAAAAATTTTGAAGCTCTGGTTGATTTATTAGAAAATCATGCTGATGATGTATTGTTTTGTTCTGATGATAAGCATCCTGACGATTTAGCCGAAGGGCATATTAATCAGTTGGTGAAGCGGGCAGTTAAAAAAGGGTATGACGTTCTGAAAGTGCTACGCAACGTTATTCTTAACCCCATTCAGCATTACAAACTGGAGGTAGGTGCTTTGCAAACTGGTGATCCTGCGGATATGATTGTGGTGGATAGTCTGGAGAATTTTGACGTGTTGCAAACTTATGTAAATGGTGTTTTAGTAGCAGAGCATGGTAAAACATTAATTCAATCAGTTGAAGCTGAAAAGCCAAACCTGTTTTTAGCTGAGCCGGTTTCCGCTGAGGATATTGCGGTTTCTGGTAGTGGCAGAATCAAGGTTATTGAAGCGTATGATGGTGAGTTAATCACCGGTGTTTTGCATGAGCGTTCAAAAGTAATTGACAATAATGTGATAAGTGATGTTGACCATGACATATTGAAAATAGTGGTATTGAACCGTTATGAAAAAGATGTAAAACCTGCCGTTGCGTTTATCAAAGGATTTGGCTTAAAATCGGGAGCATTGGCATCCAGTGTTGCACACGATAGTCATAATGTGGTGGCCGTGGGTACATCGGATGAAGAGATTGTAAAAGCCATGAACCTGGTGATTGACTCCAAAGGCGGGGTAGCAGTGGTACAGGATGATTTCCAGGATGTCCTTCCGCTTCCTGTTGCCGGATTAATGAGTACAAACGATGGATTTGAAGTAGCCAAACAGTATAATCTTATTGATAAGAAAGCACACGAGTTGGGCTCAAAATTAAGAGCTCCGTTTATGACCATGTCGTTTATGGCACTGCTGGTTATCCCTGATTTAAAGCTTAGCGATAAAGGACTGTTTGACGGAACGACATTTAGCTTTACCAGTCTGTTCGAATAGATTTCCTTATTTAGACTTGATATAAAATATATACAAGCAAGTAATATATATAGATACATTAGTATTATTATTACTTCTTTTTATAGTTTTGCAAAAAACTATTAATCATGGGAAAATTTAGTATTGATTTAGAAAAACTTGAACTTGCTGCCAGTAAACTGAGAGCCATTTCTCATCCGATGAGAATAGCCATTATCGAACTGCTATCCGGTGATAAACATTTAAGTGTAACAGAGATTTACAAAAATCTGGAAATAGAACAGGCAACTGCTTCACATCATTTGAATATTCTTAAAAATAAAGGGGTACTGGTTTCAAAGCGTGATGGTAAAAAGATATATTACGCACTGAGAAGCGCAACACTTACCGAAATCATCGAGTGTATCAATCGTTGTAACGACGATTAGACGATATTTGAACTCTTTTTTTGATCTCCAAACACCGCGCCCACTTGAACTATGTCATTCAGGCAGGAACGCTGAACTTTGAAATATTCTTCAGTCAAAAGCATTTCTCAATCGTTGCTCCCTTAGTCGTTCCGGCGACCTTTCCCTTTCTTCGTCATTCCGACGACGAAGGAGGAGGAATCCCCTGATAAGGACGACCTGATTCCCATTTACCGTAGGGGCAGGCTGGTACCCGGGAGTTCCCTCAGTCGTGCCTCCTTCGGGATGACGATGGGTTGTGCTGGATGGGTAACCAGCAACTCCGCCGTTACTCCGACGACTTTTCCCTGCTCCCGCGCGAATCCTTTCGCGCGGGAGTGTTTGAGCGTATTTTTAGTACCCGAGCCCTATTTTTCGATTGCCTCCACTAACTTATTATACCACTCTTCTCCAAATTTTCGAATGAGCGGAATCTTTAGATATTGATACAGCGGAACCCCGGCTTCTCGTCCCGATTTAAGGGCGGGAATACAAATGGACCAACGGTTGTAATTGACCGCTTGCTTGTCGCCAACTTTATCTATCCGAATGGGGTACAGATGACAAGAGACCGGTTTTTGAAAGTTGATCTTCCCCTCGAGCCAGG
>Ga0256913_10000466_pt1 | contig 20910 bp, 13 predicted proteins | sample Axial_MatmetaG_FD_185970 | JGI IMG/M metagenome (GOLD analysis project Ga0256913, IMG submission 185970) | Deep-sea worm associated microbial mat communities from Axial Seamount, Juan de Fuca Ridge, Pacific Ocean - Axial_Mat | ecosystem: Environmental > Aquatic > Marine > Oceanic > Microbial... | reverse complement strand
ATTTCTATTCCAAAACCAAACTGCAGCAACCAAAAGAAATGCTCCATTTTCGATTCTCAAACAAGCCGCTGTGCTGAGCTTGGCGAAGCATGGCTGCCGAGCTTGTCGAAGCATGGCTATTCCTACAAGTCAAAAATCTGTGCTCCCCTTTACTTATTGAATTTTGACTTCTCATTACGAAAACTCATGAATTATTCAGGTTTATTTTACTGACAATAGTTCAGCTTGCAATCATTATTATTGATTCTCATTATGTAACCTTTTTTTATTATTTCTGTAAAAATCAATTGGCTTATAATAGTTTAGCGTTAAAGCTGAAAATGACTGTATCAATAGAATCTTACTTTTTTGTTTCTGCTGATGAAATAATTATTATGATTGAGAAATTAAAATATTTAAAATTAACAATATGAAACGATTATTTACAATAGTTTTTGTCTTGATAGGCTTTTGGGTATCAGCGCAGGCACCCGAAATGATCAACTATCAAACCATCATGCGAGCAGATGACGGAACACCTTTAAGTGAAACATCGATGGATGTGAAAATCTCTATACTGGAAGGCAGCGCTACAGGTTCTACGGTCTATTCCGAAGAACATATGGGGACATCTACCAACGCCAATGGCTTACTTACGTTAAAAATTGGCCTTGGAGCCTTAATATCAGGAGATTTTAACACTATAGATTGGGGTAATGGTGCCCATTACATCAAAATAGAAGCAAGAGAAAACGGAACTCCTTCATATAATCTCATGGGGATAGAGCAATTTGCTTCTGTACCTTATGCCCTCTTCTCCAAAAATACAGCTACATCAGAATTTTCATGGCAGCATAATGGAGATAATATCTATTATATGGATGGCAATGTGGGGATTAAAACTGACAACCCAACGGAGGCATTAACACTTGGTACAAACAACAGGATTCAACTATCAACTGTAAAAAACTCCTTATCCTATGGAGCAGTGATGAATTTACGATGGACGGCCGCCGATGCCAAACCCGGCATTCACTGGCAAGACAATAATGGTCTTTCTAAAGTGGCTCTCTCTGCCTACGATTATGAAAGCTACCCCAATATAGAAGCAAAGAAATTTAGCATTGCCACTACCAATACCACCGGGCAATTGATTGAACGCTTTAATGTACCTTATGGCAGCAATGATGTGGATGTTAGCATTACCAACTCCAACCTTAAACTGATGAATGGTAATTTATTGCAAGTAGGAACTGAAGAAAGTAGTGGATTGGCATCCTATTATGGCGATGTTTTTGTTCACGGGACAAAGAAGATAGGTATTGGCGATAAAGACTGGGAATCACAAGGCACTTGGGATAATGCGCAATTGGAATTATACCGTGCCAACTCCAATGTGGAGCTGTTGATTCATGACGATGCGGGAACAAATCAAGTGGGCATACATCTGAGAAGTGGCGAAAACGACTGGAAAATTGTTCACGATGGCAATTTTAATATCATTCATGAAGGAGCTAACTTCTTCAAGATAACCAGCGACGGCGATGTGGGTATCGATGTGGATGAGCCCATTGCCAAACTTGATGTGAACGGTAATATCAATGTCTCTTCAGGATATGGATATTTAGTTGGTGGCTCAGGAAAAGGAGCTTATCTTCCAACTTCTGAGGCTTTGGTTAGCGGTGATATTGCCGGCATGAATCCCAATGATGGAAATATTAGAAAATATCAAGCAGGCGATGTTTTTATGGGCATCGTAAATACACAGGCCGGATTTATTGAGAATTATGCCAAAGGAAGAGAGAAAGACGCTTCCTTTGCCCTCATCATCTCCAAAGGCCAAACAGAGGCCAATATGTCGCAGCTACAAGTGCAAGGACGAATGGTGTATACAACTGACGGGCAACAAATTGGTGTTTTGCTCAACAATAACAAAATCTATATAAAGTAAAAAGACATGAGACGATTATTACTAATAGGTCTGGTCTTTTGTTTTGCGTTTAGCAGCTCAGCCCAGGCGCCCGATAACTTCAATTTTCAAACAGTGCTACACTATACCCACGGCACGGCTATGCCCAATCACGAGGTGAAGATCATTATAAACATCCTTAGCCAGAGTGCCAATGGCGATATTGTATACCGCGAAGAGCATACCGTAGAGAGTAATGCCTTTGGACTTATCAACCTAAAAATTGGTACCGGAGAAGTATTATATGGAAATTGGAACGATATTTTATGGAATGAGGAGAACGAATACCTCATGATAGAATTAGACACTACCGCTACCGGAAACAATTATGTAGATATGGGAACCACCCAACTACTTTCAGTTCCCTATGCCCTGTATGCCAACGAAACAACCACCACCTATATCTGGCAAAGCAATGATAATGGTATCTATTATAATAACGGGAAAGTTGGGTTTAAATCGCATAATCCCTCCGAAGCCATAGAAGTGGGCGATGGAGAATCCATTTTGGTTTCTTCTAGCCATGCCGCCTTAGCAGATAACGATTTGATAAAGATAAAAATGGCAGCAGATACTGCCCAACCCAATATCAACTGGAAAGACACTTTAAATAATTTTGCCGCAGCTCTTTCAGTACGTGAGTTTATCACCAATCCACTTACTTCACAAAAAGTCTTTTTACTAGCTACTTCCGATTTTAGTTATAACAGACGATATAGAATCAAAATAAGATATGATCAAGACATTGCCGATTTCAATCTAAACTCTTGCAATCTGATAGTGAATAAGCACTTTATTGTTGGGGATGAAAACCAAGCACCCACTTCCACTTTTTGGGCTCACCAGTGGATAAAAAATGGCCATGTGTTGGGAATAGGAGATAAAAACTGGGAAAGTGAAGGCATTTATGGCAATGCTGCTGCTGAATTTTATCGTAATGATGCCGACAATTTCATCTTATTGAATGCCGCCGGTGGTACTAATAGATGCCAAGTGAAATTTAGAAGAGGTAACGCAGAGTGGATGATTAGAAACGACCAGATACTGACCATCAAAAGAAATGACCAGCTTCGCATCAAGTTTATGGAGGATGGAAAAATAAAAATAGGCTCCAATGATCCTCAATACAAACTGGATGTTTATGGTAACATCAATATTCCGGTGGGCTATTCATACTTAGTCGGCGGTGGGAAAAGTGGCGGGAAATATGCCGAATACTTCGAGTCGGAAGAACAAATAGCCGAAGGAGAACTAGCCGGCATAGACCAAGAGACAGGTTTGGTGAAAAAATACGAAGCCGGAGATATTTTCTTAGGCGTGGTGTGTAATGCCAGCGGATTTATCGCCAACTCCAACAATACAACTACCAAAAGCAACAATTATGTAGTGGTAGGTCTCGAAGGTCTGGTGAAATATAAAGAAAACGAAATACAAAGAAATGGTCAGCAAGCTTATACAGCAGATGGGCAATATATTGGCCCTATTGTTGGCAATCAGATTCTATTAAAATAATTGCACATTCAATTTTTAAAAGGCTGTTTTCATTCAGAAGGCAGCCTTTTTTTAGGCTTTGCCGAAAAGCTCCTATCATCTTAATATTATATATTGGATATAAAAAGCCATTTTTATGCATCCTTCTTTTTACCGGAGAAAGACAATAAAGCCAAACCCAAAATGGCTGCAATAAAAGAAGCTGCAAAAATACCAATCTTAGCCATTTGGATAATCTTTTGATCGCTGAAAGCCAGCTCCGCCACAAAAATACTCATGGTAAAACCAATACCTGCCAGCATACTCACCCCTATGATATCTTTCCATCCGGTATCCTCAGGCAAACGAGCTATTTTTAATTTGATAGCTATCCAAGAAAAAGCGGTGATGCCCACCGTTTTGCCAATAACCAAACCGGCTATCACTCCCAAAGCGACAGGACTCAAAAGCAAATCCATAATCTTTCCTTCCACCTGAATTCCTGCATTTGCCAGTGCAAATAGGGGCAAAATAAAAAAGGCAGTAATGGGATGCAGCGTATGCTCTAATTTCTGCAAGGGTGTATGTGCATCTTCAGCTACGCTATTGATATCATCGAGTAAATGAGCTTGATGTGAGGTAAGTAAAGAGACATCGTTGGGTGCTTCCTTCTCAAATTTGCCTATCTTCTTTTTAACACGACTGATAAAATCATCTGCTCCAATTTTAGGGCGAGCTGGAATAGTTAAAGCTATCAAAACGCCGGCGATGGTAGCGTGTACACCGGAGAAAAGGAAAGATGTCCACACGCCAAACAGACCCACCAAAGCATAGAATACCGTGCGTCTCACGCCCATTTTATTTGCGATGAGTAAAACAACTAAAAATCCGGCAGCGGTATAAAGCTCGTGAACTTGTATACTATCGGTGTAAAAAATAGCAATTACTAGAATGGCACCTAAATCATCGGCAATGGCCAAAGCGGTCAAAAATATCTTGATATTGATATTCACCTTATCACCCAAAAGAGCCAATAAACCGAGAGCAAAAGCAATATCGGTAGCCATGGGCACTCCCCAGCCCGAGCTATATTCCGGATGGTTGATGTTTACCAAAGCATAAATAATAGCAGGAATAGCCATTCCTCCAACAGCTGCCACTATGGGTAAAGATGCTTTTTTCATGGAGGAGAGCTCCCCTCCCATCACTTCTCTTTTTATCTCCAAACCCACTGTGAAGAAGAAAATAGCCATCAAGCCATCGTTGATCCAGTGACCTATGGAGTGGGTAATATTAAAATCCCCTACGGTGAAACCTATATTTATTTCATGCCAAAAATAACGATAGGAATCAGATGAGTTAGCCCAAAAAAGAGCCACTATAGTTGCCACTATGAGTAAAATACCTCCTAGACTTTCTTCCTTGATATAATTTGATATTTTAAAATTTATCGTGCTTTTCATCCTTATTCTCCTTCATCTTTTATGAGCTTCGACTTATATTAATTCCTATTATTCTGACAATAATGTTTAGCAAAGATAAGTCTTGTACACATATCTTAAATATTTTCATTACTTTTGTTGTAACTAAAAAATAAAAAAATGATGAAGACAAAAATTTTTTATCTAGGTATAGCAATGATTGCTATCCTCTTTACTTCTTGCTATAAGGTAGAAGATAGTGCAACTTTGGAGGATTACGACATTACTTTAACCTATTACAACACCGATTTCAACTTCCAAAGCTATCAAACTTTTATGGTTCGCGATTCTGTGATGTTGATTTCTGATTATCTCACTGATGAACAAAAAGATAACTTCTATACTGAAGGAAATTCCGAGAAAATTAGGACAAAAATTGTGAATGAGTTTAAAGCTCTTGGATATACCGAAGTTACTACATCTGAGAATCCTGACTTTATGGTCAACCCAACCTTAACATTAATGCAACAAACCAGTGTTGCCTACTATCCCGGATGGTGGTGGGGATACCCGGGTTATTGGGGCTGGTATGGTGACTGGTACTGGAAAAGCACCAACTATTATTATCCCTATTGGGGTTATTATCCTTCTTGGGGCGCTTCTTACTATACCTATAAGACCGGTACGCTGATTATGGAAATGGCCGATGGTAAATCGGTAAGAGATTTCCAACAGTGGGTAGAAGATACCAACGGAAATGGCGATGCCGAAGATGCTCCTGAAATAGATTTCAATTGGACAGGACATGTAGAAGGTGTGATAGGCGACAATGCGAAATATAACGAGCAGAGAGCAGCCAACGGTATCAGCGAAGCCTTTACACAATCACCTTATCTTAAAAAATAACGCAAAAAACTAAGAACATGAAAAAATTATTTATAGTTATCACACTCATAACAGTCTTGGGGTTTTCGCAAAAAGCATCAGCCCAAGAACCAGATGCCACAGGATTTATTAGGACCTATGCCCAGCCCGGTGGCATGCTTAGCTTCGATTGGATCATTGGCGTTCCTATGGGAGATATGAAAGACAACAATTTCATCAGCGAGGCTTCCACAAGAGGTTTCAATATGGAATATCGCTATTTATTTAACAGTCCCATTAGTGTTGGGGGTGGATTTAGTTGGCAAGGATTTAGCCAAAAATATGAAAGAGCTACCTATACAACAGATGGAGCTGCTATCACATCCGCTCGCTTTAATTATCTTTACACTTTTCCTCTATATGTGAACTTCCATTACTACCCTATCAAGAATAATACTTTTTATCCTTGGGTTGGTATCAATGTGGGCATGTTCAATATCGACAAACAAGATCAAATTGGAAGATATTATATTCAAGATAATAGCTGGCAGTTTGGTTTTCAGCCTGAGATAGGCGCGCTTATCAAACCCAATCCTCACGGTGGTTTTGGATTTACAGTAAAAGCTAAATACAATTATATCCTCTATAACAAAGGCAATTACAATAATTTAACACAACTGAATATCTATATTGGAGCTGCATTAGTGTTTTAAAAACAGCCTTCAAAGGCAATAAAAAAATCAAGCGAAGGTCACTATTGATGATCTTCGCTTTTTTATTTTCCCATTAGTAGAGCTGGCATAGTTTTAGTAATTTTGGGGCTTATGATGAAAAGCACGCTAAAAAACAAAGGTATACTCTATATCGTATTACTGGCATTGGTTGTATTAGCCTATCTTTTTTCTGATTTTGCCACCAAAGATTCCGAGGACGAAATAGCAGCTCATATACAAATGCAACTACAATCTGATGATTTGCTATTGGACGAAATCATGCTCGATCTGCAAGAAGTATTGCTGATAAATGGTCAACAGGCCTACGAGCAAAAATCGCTGGATTATCAAAGAAAATATAAAGATAGATTTGCCTTTTTCCTATACCATGACCACCAACTGGAACTTTGGACCGACAATCATATTCCACTGCCCATAAACGATTCTTTATTCACCCATCAGAAACTGCAGCAGTTTGGTTCTTATCAACTTCTATTGAAAAAACATGAGTTTCATCATTTTAATATGATGGGACTACAAGTCCTTAAACTCAAATATCCTTGGCAAAATGATTATTTGACGAACCATATTGCACCCTACTTCAAAATATCGTCTGAAATAATAGTTGACAATAAAAATGGCATCCCCATATTAGACAACAAAGGGAATAGCCTATTTTTTATCACTCTGCAAGAATCCAAGACTTCCGATCATTTAAAAATGCTCGCCTTTGCGCTATTTATTGCCTCCTTTTTCTTGCTGGCAATCATCATCAGTTTAGCTTTGTCTCAGCTCGCTAAGAAGAAAGCTTCATTATCGCTGATCATCTTTTCAATGCTATTATCTTTCTGGTTTCTCATTCATCGCTATCTCAGCCTACCAAATCATCTATTTAACAGTTCACTCTTTTCCAGCGCCTTATATGCCAATGCATCTATCCAAAACTCTTTGGGCAATTTATTCTTTATCAGTCTTATCTTGCTTCTCATCGTCATCTACTACCTAAATCATATCAAAGGAAAGGCAAGACATTGGGGACTTATATATCTATATTTACCATTATCTTATGTGCTTTATTTTGGGATGATTCTCATTTTACGTAGCTTGGTTTTCGATTCGCAAATCCCGCTGAATCTCCATCAAATTGCTTCTTTAGATAACAACAGCTATATTGCCCTTACTATCATCTTTATCAATCAGTTATCGTGGTTAATATTACTGATCCGATGGTTATATTATTTCAGCCAAGACAAGAAATCCGAACTCCATTTTTGGATTTTATTAATCATCCTCAGCTTGTCGCCATTGTTGATCCCTAAAGATTATTTCTCCTACTTTCTCATTCTTCAATTGTTTTTCAGCCTCATCCTGATTCTTGTTTTTTACATACAAAGAACTGAAAATAGACACTATAATTTAATTAAAATACTCCTATATATCATCCTTTTTACCTCTATCACTACTTGGTATTTAAACAAATTGGAAGACGAAAAAGAACGCCAGTTTAGAAAAACTTCTGCCGTTACTTTAGATATGGAAAACGATCCATTTTTAGAGAATTATTTTCTCCATGTATTGGGAGACATCTCATCGGATCAGCAAGTTTTAGGTGTTCTTCGCGATCAAGAGTTGACAAATACCGACGATAGCCTATTTAACATCATTAATGACAACTACTTTGAAAAATTCAAGAGCACTTATAATTTCAACCTGATTCACTGTTACGAAAACAGTGTGATTAACATTCCTCCTGATGAAACAGAATGGCCTTGTTATAAATATTTCCAACAAAAGGTGGAAAATGCCCAAGATACCATTGCTACAGACAGTCTCTACCTGATTGAGGGCTCTTTTCAATTTAGGCATTACATTGGTATGATTCCTATTCATATTGACTCCTTATCTTGCTCCAAGATTTTTATTGAATTTGTATCCAAGGCTAAACCCAAAGAAATAGGCTTACCGGCCATATTGGATCAAGCCTCTAATAGCAATCGTTATCTGTCAAATAATTATTCCTATGCCTTATACAACAATGGAATCTTAACGGAATGGTTTGGGAAATACGATTATCGACAAAAGCTGAAAGACTACCATTTGAGCTCTTATCACGATAGCTTTTTCAAGCTGGATGACTATCAACATTATATTTATTCGGAAAATGCCAATAATGTATTAATTCTCAGCTTAAAAACCCCTAACATCCAACAAGAATTAGCATCTTATGCCTTTGTCTTTTTGCTCTATTCTCTACTCATATTCCTGTTTTATAGCATCATCTTTACCAAAAGCCTTCAGTTTTCTATCCGTAGTTTTCAAGGCCGTTTGCAATACTCTATGATTCTATTATTACTATTCTCTTTTATCTTGATAGGTTTTTCCAGCCTTTATTATATCTACTATCTCAATAGAACCAAGAACGAAGATATTTTAATGGAAAAAGCACACTCTGTATTGGTGGAACTTGAGCATAAAATCATGAATATGGAAGACTATAAGCCCGAAGATCAAGCCTATATACAGAACTTATTAATGAAATTCTCCGATGTATTTTTTACTGATATCACACTCTACACCCGTGATGGCAAGCTATTGGCCAGCAGTAGACCTGAGGTATTTTCTTCCTCTTTACTTTCCAAACGAATGGATGCTAATGCTTTTTACCAGTTAAAATTTTTAAAGAACTCCTATTATATTCAAAATGAAAAAATAGGAAAGCAGTCGTATTTATCAGCCTATCTCCCATTTATAAATCAGGACAGGAAATCGGTGGCCTATCTAAACCTGCCCTATTTTGCTAAACAATATAAGCTGGAAGAAGAAGTCTCCGGTTTGGTGGTAGCCTTATTAAACATCTATTTGTTCCTCCTCTTTATCACCATTACTATTTCAGTAATTATTTCACGCTATTTAAGCAAGCCTTTACAATTGATAAAAAACAAAATTAGCAGAATCGACCTGCAACATGCCAATGAAAAAATTGAATGGGCTAAGGATGATGAAATTGGTGAGCTGGTAAAGGAATATAACCGCATGGTTGACGAGCTCAGCCAAAGTGCTCAACAACTAGCTGTGAACCAACGAGAATCGGCCTGGCGAGAGATGGCACAACAAATTGCCCATGAGATAAAAAACCCACTCACGCCCATGAAGCTCAATGTGCAATATTTACAGAAAGCATGGGAAGATGGTGTGGAAGATTACGAGGATCGTATGAAAAGAATCACCAAGGGGCTTCAAGAACAAATTGACGTATTGAGTGATATAGCCGGGCAGTTCAGCACTTTTGCCGCCATTGACAAAGTATATCCGGAAAAACTGAATATCAAAACCATTGTTGAAGACGTGATAGCCATTTTTAAAGCCAACAAACACATCCGCTTCCAACTGGATGCTAGACAGGATGGCACTCAGGTTTTCGCTGATAAAAACCAAATGATCAGGGTATTTAATAATATTTACAAAAATGCTGTTCAAGCCATAGGAAACGAAGAAAGTGGGACTATTCAAACACAAATTCAACATCGAGAAGGCCGCCTTCTCATCAGTATCAAGGACAATGGCATCGGCATAGACGAGAATCTGCTGCCCAATATCTTTGAACCTCGCTTCACCACTAAAACAGGTGGGATGGGCTTAGGCTTGTCTTTGGTAAAAAAGATGCTGAAAAATGCCGGGGGAAACATATCGGTTAGCTCACGAAAAGGCGATGGTAGTACTTTTTGGATTTATTTACCTTTGACCTCACCTGAAAAACTTTAATTTCCTTTTGTCATTTTGGCATAAATGACTCTTCTCATCATCTTTTTTCGGTAATTTTGCAAGCTAATGGCCTTAAAAAGCGACCAATGAATATTGGCACAATTTTTTACATAGAAGCCCAAATTGAAAACAAACTAAAAATAATATATCATGAGCGAGGCAATAGAGAAAGTAAAAACCCTGATTATTGGATCGGGACCTGCTGGATATACCGCAGGAATTTATGCCGGTAGAGCAGCCTTAAACCCTGTTATGTATCAGGGAATGCAACCCGGAGGACAATTAACCATCACCACAGAGGTAGAAAACTTCCCGGGTTATCCGGAAGGAACCGAAGGCCCTGCTATGATGGAAGACCTAAAAAAACAAGCCGAGAGATATGGCACTGAAGTACGCTGGGGTGAGATAGTAGAAGCGGATTTTAGCAAAAGACCTTTCGTTTGCAAAGCCGATGATGGCAATACCATAGAAGCAGAGACCGTGATTATTGCTACCGGTGCATCCGCACAGTGGCTGGGTCTTCCCTCAGAAAAAGAGTTTAGCGGCGGCGGCGTTTCTGCCTGTGCTACCTGCGATGGCTTTTTCTATAAAGGAAAAGACGTAGCAGTGGTAGGTGGTGGCGATACAGCTTGCGAAGAGGCTTCCTATCTGGCTAATATCACTAATAAAGTTTATATGATTGTTAGGCGAGATGTGCTGAGAGCTTCCAAAGCCATGCAAGAAAGAGTCATGAAAAATCCCAAGATTGAAATCCTTTGGAATCATAATACCAAAGAGATTGTTGGTACTTCCATGGGCTTTACAAAAGCTGTCAACGGCGCTATCTTGGTAAACAACAAAACCAATGAAGAGAAAAAAATAGCTATCGATGGATTCTTTGTTGCCATTGGCCACAAACCCAATTCAGCTATCTTTAAAGGCCAAATTGACATGGATGAAGTGGGATATATTCAAACTATTCCGGGCACTACCCAAACAAATATCCCCGGTGTTTTTGCTGCCGGTGACGTACAAGACAAAACATTCCGCCAGGCTGTTACTGCTGCCGGAACAGGTTGTATGGCCGCTATAGAAGCAGAGAGATTTATCGGAGAAAACGAATAATCATCTTTGTTTTAAGATGAAAAGCCATTACCAAGAAATTTGGTAATGGCTTTTTTTATGCTGCTATAGAAAAAGTGCTATTAAACTTTATCGGCCACAATATGATAGGTTGGATCTTCCAGCACATTTACATCTATGATTTTATCCGCATTTTTCAATAGTATCTGACAATCAGGACTTAAATGTCGCAGGTGTACTTTTTTATCCACTTTTAAGTAGCGTTCTGTTATTTTATTTAATGCTTCTATTGCGGACATATCTACCACCCGGCTCTCTCTGAAATCAATGATTATTTCTTCCGGATCGTTATGGATATCGAATTTTTCATTAAAGGCGGCTACCGAACCAAAAAACAAAGGGCCATATATTTCATAGTGCTTGATTCCTTGCTCATCAACAGATTTTCTAGCACGAATACGTTTTGCATTATCCCAAGCGAATACCAAAGCTGCTATAATAACTCCAATAATAACGGCCAAAGCCAAATTGTGCAAAAGAATAGTGATAAATGTCACCACTACCATCACAAAAATATCCGATTTCGGCATTTTGGTAAAGGTTCTCAAACTAGCCCATTCAAAGGTTCCTATGGCAACCATAATCATTAAACCCGTAAGTGCTGCCATGGGTAAGCGTTCTATCAATCCGGCACCAAACATTACAAATAATAACAATGCCACCGCTGCCACAATACCGGAGAGCCTTGCCCTGGCTCCATTAGAAATATTGATCAGGCTTTGGCCCAACATAGCGCCACCACCCATGCCGGAGAACAGCCCGGACAAAATATTCCCTATGCCTTGCGCCAGAGCCTCCTTATTTCCTCTCCCCCTTGTTTCTGTAATTTCATCAATAATATTCAATGTCAGTAGACTCTCTATCAATCCTACCCCGGCCATGATGGCAGCATAAGGCAATATCAGGATGAAATTTTCCATATTTATGGCAACACCCGGTATATGAAAAGGAGGAAAGCCACCTTGAATAGAAGCAATATCACCCACTGTTTTGGTATCAATTCCAAAGCTAAGCACAATCCCGGACACAAGCAGAATAGCCACTAAAGAAGCCGGAATCACTTTGGTAAGTTTGGGCAAACCCCAAATAATCAACATGGTTAGCAACACCAAAGCAAGTAAAATATATAAAGCCTGACCAGTTAACCAATTTCCTGATGTATCTTTGAACTGATTAAGTTGTGACATAAATATGATGATAGCCAAGCCATTAACAAAACCAAAAATGACGGGATGCGGGACCAGTCGTATCAATTTACCTAATTTGAATACCCCTGCTAAAACCTGAATAATACCCGCCAAAACAACCGTGGCAAATATATATTCCGGCCCATGAGAGATGGCCAGAGCTACAATTACAACGGCCACAGCACCGGTAGCACCGGAAATCATGCCGGGACGACCTCCTAAAACCGAAGTCACCAATCCCATGACAAAAGCCGCATACAAACCTGTCAAAGGAGATAAGCCGGCAATTAAAGCAAATGCGACTGCCTCAGGAATCAAGGCCAAAGCGACTGTTAATCCAGATAATACTTCTGTTTTATAGTCTACTTTCTGTTTAAAATCGAATAAGTCTATATATTTTTTCATAGTAATATCTTTTTAAATGCTTCAGCACTTCATTTTATTAGTTTAAAAAATAGGATGATTAAAACAGCCTGTACTGGATTAAAGGTAATGAGTGAGTATTGAGATAAAATAGGCTAACAGCTAGAGAATCAAATTATTTACAATCATTTTTTTGTCATTTTAAGCGCCAGCAAAAGTAATATAATTTATGAATAAAAAAAGTCAACGAATATGAGACTCATGGCAAATGCATACTTTTTATTTATCCACAAATTAGAGTTCGTCTATAAAGTCCGACTTCTTCGTTGTTACTCAAAATCCAAATTCTCATTCTGATAATTATCGAAAAAACTAGTATTCTGCGATTTGTAATTCTCACACACCTCAAACTCGAACTTTCTAGATCAAACGCTCGCCTTTATGGACAAGCACTAATTAACACGAGAACGCGAATTAATCAAAATATGCAATCATATACCAACAGTTATTTACATTTGATGCCCTATGATTCTGGAAAGTTTTGATTACCTTTGAATTGAAGATAGCATCGCTTCAATTTATATGAGATAGTCATTGCTTCTACCACATAGAAAAACCCCTTAGAATGATACTACAATCTGCATTGGAAGACTTCTTAAATCTTATTTACCCAAGAACTTGTGCTGCTTGTGGCAATAGTTTGTTTCGTCATGAGGAAATCATCTGTTCGCGTTGTGTGCTACACTTACCCAAAACCTATTACCATAAAGATGCCGATAACCCCCTGATGACTTTATTTTGGGGAAAGATTCCCATTCAAATGGTTAGCGCTTTTTACTTTTTTAATAAAGGAAACAAAGTTCAGCATTTAATCCACCAACTCAAATATAAAGACAGACCTGATATTGGCATCTATTTAGGCAAAAGATATGGAGCATTGCTGCGAAACCAGGAGCGTTTTAAAAATATTGATTTAATTCTTCCGGTTCCATTACACCATAGCAAACTTCAAATTAGAGGCTATAATCAAGCTGCCATGTTTGCCCAAGGCTTAAGCGAAAATATGGATATACCATACGATACTGCTTCTTTTGTGAGAAATACCGCCACCGAAACGCAAACAAAAAAATCGAAGTTGGAACGCTGGGAAAACGTAAAAAATAAGTTTAGCGTTCTCAATGAAGAGGCCATTAGAGGAAAACATCTTTTACTCGTTGACGATGTCATCACCACCGGATCTACTCTAGAAGCCTGTGCTCAAATCTTACTTCAGGTGGACGGGGTAAAGATAAGTTTAGCGAGTATTGCCGTTACTCATTATTAAGGCTTAGGTATATGATGCGTTGTAGGTTTTGAAACAATCAGTTCACAACTTAACTACAATCTTCATCTTAACTATCTTTTAAAATTAGTCGATAAAATCTGAACCTGATTATTTATCGAGTCCGCGCTTTTTAAGCAATGGCTCAATGATGGGTTTTCTTCCTCTAAAATTCACAAACAGGTTCATGGGGTCATCCGATCCTCCCTTTGATAAAACTTTCTCTCTAAAACTCTTGCCTAAATCTGCATTAAACAATCCTTTTTCTTTAAAGGCACTAAAAATATCGGCATCTAAAACTGCAGCCCAAATATATACGTAATACCCGGCCGCATATCCTTCATCATTAAAAATATGCGAAAAATAATTGGTTTTATAACGAGGTATGATGGCGTCTATTAAACCGATTTTATTCATGCTATTTTTTTCAAAGCTAGCCAAATCAATATCAGCAGCATTCTCCGCAGTATGATAATCCATATCTAAAATACTGGCAGCTAGATATTCGGTAGTCATAAAGCCTTGGTTAAACTTCCCGGCTTTTTGTATTTTCGCTATCAGCTCATCGGGCATCACAGCTCCAGTTTTGTAATGATGGGCATATAGTTTGAGCATTCCCGGTTCCATAGCCCAGTTTTCCATCACTTGCGAGGGCATCTCCACAAAATCGCGTTTGACAGCTGTACCACTGATGCTTTGGTATTCTACCTGAGATAAAAATCCATGTAAGGCATGACCAAATTCGTGAAACAGGGTCTGCACTTCGTCAATATTTAATAAGGAAGGAGTGGTAGCCGTTGGCTTGGTAAAATTGCAAACATTCACAATCACCGGACTCACTTCATGATCACCTGACCCGGACTGCTTACGAAAAGAATCCATCCAGGCACCTCCTCTTTTAGAAGCACGAGGAAAATAATCCGTATAAAAGATTCCGATATGCGATCCATCGGCATCTAATATCTCATAGGTATCCACATCTTTATGATAAACAGGCAAATCGTTGCGTTTTTTAAATTGCAAACCATATAGACGATGCGCCAATTCAAAGGCTCCTTTTCTCACTTGCTCCAAAGAGAAATATGGACGCAACTCGTTTTCATCCAAATCGTATTTTGCTTTTCGTAGCTTCTCGGTATAATACCACCAATCCCAACTTTTCAACTCCCCTTTGACACCTTCTTTATTCATCATAGCCTGCAAATCGGCAGCTTCTTCCTTAGCTTTTGCCAAAGATGGCTTCCAAACATTCATTAATAGCTGATACACATTTTCAGGAGTCTTTGCCATATTTTCATCAATAGCATAGGCTGCAAAGTTTTTATATCCCAGCAATCTGGCCTTTTTCTCTCTATTGATTAATATCTCTTTAATCACGGGGGAGGTATTATACTCAGGAGAAGTCCCTCTATTCATCCAAGCAATATATAGCTCTTCTCTTCTTGCTCTATTATCAGCATATTGAAGGAAAGGAATCCAACTGGTTTTATCGAGAGTAAAAGCCCAAGCGCCCTCATGGCCTTTTTCTTTGGCAGTGATAGCGGCCGCATCTTTCACGGCATTGGGTAAGCCGGCCAGCTCTTTCTCGTTTTTTATGAGCATGACATAGTTATTGGACTCTTGCAGTAAGATATGCCCAAACTTAGGGTATAAAGTAGCCAGTTTCTCGTTTACGACTCTCAAAATGGCTTGATCTTCTTCATTAAGCGCTGCTCCGCCCCTTACAAAGCCTTGATAAATTTCATCTAACAAAGCTTTTTGTTCTTGATGAAGCGAGGCAGCATGCTCTTGTGCTTCTTTAACAGCTTTCACTCTGCTAAATAAATGAGCATTGAGCATGATATTGTCTTGATGATTGGCCAAGAGAGGAGAAATCTTGGCATTTATAGCCGTAAGCTCATCATTAGTATTGGATTCGGTGAGGTTAAAAAACACGCCACTCACTCTACGTAAATCGCCACCACTTTTATCAAGAGCAGCTATGGTATTTTCAAAATTAGGAGCTTCAGTATTCTTGACAATAGCATCAATCTCTTTATTTTGAGTCTCTATGGCAGCCTTGAAAGCAGGCTCATAATCAGCCAACTCTATCTGATCGAAGGGAGGAACACCAAAAGGCGTATTCCACCGACTAAAAAAGGGGTTTTTATGCATTTCTTTTTCCGGTTTATTACTTTGGCAGGAGGTAAACAATAGAATCATAGATAGGACTAAGCTTGTGATTTTAAACATTTTTACTTTTTTTATTTTATAATCAATACAATATTTTTTGGGGAGGTAAATTTACAAAAAAATCCCAAGCTCATATCATATTTTACCATGAATAAAACTTGGGAAATTAAATTTCTAACTTAGCTTAAATCATTCAGGTTAATGAATCACTAAGCTTTAATATACCGAAGGTTGTTCTTATCAATCAAGTCAGAATAATTCTTCATTACCCATACTTCTAATTCAAATTCCTCGTTGGGGGATAACATTCTTCTGGCTTTCATGAGCTCCTTTTGGAATAATTTTGTACTGATGGTCATTTTTTCCAAAATCATTTTGCAATAAGTTAACATAGTCTAATATTTTTTGATGCTTTACAAAGATAACTATTAATTGCTTGTCTTATTATACTCTCAATTGTTAATGAATATTAAAGTTAAGGAATCAATATGGGACAAATCAACTTATACAGGCTATTTTAAAAATAAAAAAGCCAGGACCAAGGATCCTGACTTTTAAAGTATGCTTAATGAAAAAGCTTAGGAGTGACCACCTACCACTATTCTCATAATTTTCAAATTCATATAGAAGAATTGAATCACTTGTTTGATGAAACACCTCCTCCAAAACAAAGTAACTTTGGAAGGTCTTGTTGCAAAGGCCTGATTGCTATAGGGTGTGTTTTTTAATCTTTCGTGAATGTTTGCCATGATATATTTTTTTAATTTTATTTAAGTTAATTATTCAGGTATAAGCGACCAGCCAAACTTTGCTTTCGCCTTATACATAAACATATAATGCATGTTTAATTTCATCCAGTGGCCTGCTAGTCCAATAATTCCGATAGTCTTAGAAATATCTCTTCCGTACTTGGGATATTTTTCCCAATCGGGGACAATAGGAGAGACAGTCATGGTAGCAGCTTGGCCTGTAAATGGTCCATAACCTGCCGAAACAATACATGCCGCACCCTGATTCGCCATAGAGGCCTTATGAGGATGGTTATCTTTTCCTGTGTTGATACGATAAGCAATATTATCAGCTACCACCTTTCCAATCACACCTGAGGGCATTCCTGTTCTTGGCGGTGTTGGAAATATTGGTGTTCCATTGGGACTTTTCATAGGCTTAGACATGCCATGAGGAGGGGCAAATGCAATACCACTGGCATACATATTATCATATACGGGGCTTTGATAGATATGTGGCCAATCGCTGGCTTTCCACTCATCGAATGGTTTTCCGCTATAATCAGCATCTACTTTCATCATTCCATTGGGAACAAATACTTTAGAAGTGATATCTTCCCCTTTTTTATCGAAGGCTTTCATATTAGCACCTTTAAAACCGGGAATCAGCATGGCGAAATCAAACTTTTGCTCCAGATATTCACCATCGAGGTTTTCGTAAAACGCCTTGCCTTTTTCTACTTTATAAACACCGGCTCTCTTGATCCAACTAACACCATATTCTGCCAAAACAGATTCGGTGAACACTTTTGTTGGTGTAATATATCCTCCTCTTTTAATATAAGCACCGCCCATACCAAAATCACCTAATTCATATTCATTGGAGATCCAAATAATATCTGCCATCTTTTGAAGCTTTCTTTTATTCACTTCAAAAGCGATATTTAAGGCATACTCAAAAGCAGCACCTTGACAAGTGGCCAAGCCATGACCTGTTCCAATAAGGAAAGTTTGATGTTCACCTTTCTCCATTTTATCCAGAGAAATTTTCAGGTTCTCCCAAGCTTGAGCAGCATGCCCATAGGTACAAACTGAGTTAGAAAATTTGTCAGGCCCTAAGCCTTCCGTAGCAGGGAAATTTAAAATTGGACCCGTGCCGTTGACTAAAAAATCATAGCTGACATCTTCGCTTTTACCTTTATTTGCATCGTCTACATATTGGATTCTTACAAATCCCATATCATTTTTATCATCGCCTTCCGGATGAATAGACATGCCCATTGCCTGTTTAAAAATAATACCCTGCTTATCATATACCGGTTTTAATGGAAAAATGACCTGTTCGGGTTTCATCAGCCCTACTCCAACCCAAATATTGGAAGGAACCCATTGATAATTGCTGTTGGGGCTAACCACGATAACTTCATGTTGCTTGTTTAACTTCTTTCGCAGATATAAAGCGGCCGTATGACCGGAGATTCCTGCACCTAGAACCACTACTTTTGCCATATATTGTTTGTTTTGATTAGATCGTTTCTAAATTAAATTCATTGATATCTATAAATGAAAGGCTTACAAAGTTACGAAAAAATTAACATAAATGGCATTTAAGTAAGAAATAAATTAAAATAGAATTGTATATAATATCTACACATCTAGATAATTCAATATGTACAGCATGCAAACATCTTTAGAAACGCGAAAAAATCGAGCTATAAATGGCCAATGAATTAGACCATTATAGCTCAATTTAATTTTAATTTGCTTCGGAAGCAGCGTTTTTTTTATTGAACTACTACTCTTTGGTAATACACTTTATCATGATAGTTGATGCGGATAAAATAGATTCCACGTTCATATTCTGATAGGTCAAACTCTCTTTCTAACTTATAAGAGGTGATATCTACTATCTTTTCTTCCACTACTTGCTTACCAATAAAATCAAGGATGGCAATTGACACATCATCTTTCACTCCTGTTAGTCCCAGAGTAAATTTACCCTTATTAGGATTTGGATATAGGTTAATGATGATCTCGTCAAAGTCGAGGGCACAATCTTTAAAATCAACTGCAACAGAGTCCACTGTCTGACAACCTAAAGCATTGGTTGCCACTAGCTGATAATAATTCATGCCCGGTTGAGCTGCAGTGACTTGAATTTGAGAGCCTGTCTGATTACCCAATTCCCAGCTATAGCTCACAGCATCGGAAGAATATGCCTGAATACTCACCGGATTGTAGATACAATTAGCATCATCCGAGGATTCTACCACAAACTCCACAACAGGGCCGCTTTGATAATCAATGCTGATGGTCTTCTCAACAGTACATCCATTTTTATTAGTTACGCTACAAGTGTAAACGGTAATTCCACTTTGTAAGGAACTCACCACTATTACTTCCGTAGTATCGCCGGTACTCCACTGACAATGTGCCATATCTTCACCACTTACTTGCAGTAAAACCGGAGAACCAACACAAACATCGATTCCATTCATCGATTCCAATTGAATATCATATGGCTCCATATCTTCAATCACTATTGGATTGTTCTCATACTGAACTTCACAACCATTGGCATCCATAACACTGACATCATACTCATCGGCCACTAAACCCATAAAGTAAGGACTTTCTTGATAAGTCAATCCGCCATTGATAGAATATGAATATTGAACTGTTCCACCTTGAGCAGCTACAGTTATAGATCCTAATTCGGTGCAACTCACATCAGTTTTTATTACCTCTGTAATATTCACACTTTCTAATTGATTAATAACCACAGGATTGCCATAATATTCCAATTCACATCCACTGGCATCTTTCACCCAGAGATGATAAGCTCCAGTTTGCAAATGAATGAAATCAGGATTCGAGCTATAGTTGCTACCTCCATCAATAGAATATTGATAGCCTCCTTCTCCACCTTGTGCAGTCAAAGATATTTTCCCATTTGGATGCGACTCACAACCACTATTATTGATTTTGGTATAGCCAATTGTAATTGGGGAAGCCTGATCGATGATTACAGGATTATTGATATAATCTTTCTGACATCCATTTTCATCTACGATAGAGATATAATATTCTCCTGCCGCCAGATTTTCAAAGACCCCAACAGATTCAATATAATCTTCACCTCCATTGATGGAATAGCTGATATTTCCTGTACCACCTTCGGCAATAATTTCTATTCTGCCATCAGCTGCACCATAACAAGGGATAAATTTAGCTGTATTCACTTGAAGAATAACAAGCTCGTCGGGCTGAGTCAACTCTATTGTTTCCTGACCATATTCGCATCCATTCTCATCTTTAATACGAGGATGGTATGTTCCGGCGGCTAAAGCAGTAAAATCACCACTAGTTTCCCAAGTTGTTCCACCATCGATAGAATAACTTAAGGCGCCATTTCCTCCACTGGCATCAATATGTATTTCGCCTGTTGTATCTCCATAACAACCTACAATATTTACTGAGGATACATACATGCTGAAGCTATTGAAATCGCGAATAACAACGGGATTATCAGCACTATATTTATAGCATTCATTTTCATCCTTAACTTTCACGATGTAAGTATCTGATGGTAAATTAATGAATGTTGAGATGCTTTGGTAATGAGCTCCATTATCGATAGAGTACATAAGACTTCCTGTTCCGCCCACTGCATCAATGCTAATAGTTCCTAAAACACCATCGCAGGTGATATCCGTTGAAACGACATTTGTGATGACAATTTCTTCAGGATTCTCAAAGACGACCGGATTATTTTCATAAAGCATCTCACAATCGTTATCATCTTTTACAATAAGCTGATAAGTGCCTGCTACAACATC
>Ga0256913_10000465_pt1 | contig 20916 bp, 9 predicted proteins | sample Axial_MatmetaG_FD_185970 | JGI IMG/M metagenome (GOLD analysis project Ga0256913, IMG submission 185970) | Deep-sea worm associated microbial mat communities from Axial Seamount, Juan de Fuca Ridge, Pacific Ocean - Axial_Mat | ecosystem: Environmental > Aquatic > Marine > Oceanic > Microbial... | reverse complement strand
TCTAAGTGGGGCTAAAACAAAATTTGCGTGATGTGGAAGGGCAAAGTGTAGAAACGGTGCGGAAATCCGGGTTTGCAATTATTCACCTCCTGGCAATATAATTGGCGAAAAAACGTATTCAAAATAAACCGAAACAATGACGTTTTAAAATTTTCGTTACTTTAGCGCAAATTAAACGTCATTAATTTACAATTGATAAAACCTACATATATGAGCCGTCTCTTTCTTTGGTTTGTTTTGTTGTCTGTAATTATTGCGCCGTCGGTTAAAGCGCAGAAACTCTGGTCGTTACAGGATTGTATTGATTATGCCGTATTTCATAATCTCGACCTGAAAATGCAGGAGTTGAATATCAACATTCAGGAAAAAAATCTGTTGCAAAGCAAAATGAACCTCCTGCCGTCGGTTTCGGCTAATGGTTCGGATGTCAACAACTGGGGAAAAACCGTTGACCGATATACCAACGAGTTTGCCGATACCCGTGTTTCAAGTATTAATCTCTATTTGCAATCATCGGTTACGCTTTTCCGCGGTTTTCAATTGTTGAACAGTATTAAAAGTGAAAATCTGGAGCTTACGGCACGCAAATACGATTTCTTTGCAACACGGGATATGAAGGCTATGGAAATTACCACGGCCTATTTGCAGATTCTTTACGGAAAAGAGAATCTTAAAAGCAAATCCCGTCAGGTGAAACTCACCAAAATGCAGCTCGATAGAACCGAAAAGCTCGTTAATGCCGGCACTCTTGCCGAAGGCGATTTGTTTAATATGAAAGCTCAGCTTGCTTCCGACGAATCGCAACGCATTCAGGCCGATAACGACCTTACTCTTGCCTATCTTTCTATGAAACAGTTGCTTGACTTGCCTGCCGATACGGCTTTCGAGATTGTTACGCCGGAGATAGAGCTTACCGGCGGGTTGAACAAACTGCTTAATCCCGGTGTGGTTTACGATTATGCCGTACAAAACAGGCCTGAGGTTTTAAGCGCTCAAACCCGATACGACCGCTCATTGAAAGATCTGGCCGTGTCACGCGGTGCTTACTATCCCTCATTGACATTCTCCGCGGGTTTTGGAACCGGTTATTCCGGCGCCAACCTTATGCTGGACGGTGATCCCCGGTTTACGGGATGGAAATATTCGGGTGAATTTACCACCGGAGGCGATACCGTGTTGACACCGCAGTTTGAATATAAAACAATACCGAAACCCTTTGCCGATCAGGTGGACGAAAACAAAAACTACAGCATCGGATTTTATCTTACCGTGCCTATTTTCAACGGTTTGCAGGCAAGAAACAGGGTGGGAATGTCGAAAATTGCCGTTGAACAGGCAAGGTTACAGCTCGAAAAATCAAAACGTGATATTCGTAAAACCATCGAACAGGCCTATGCCGATGCCCGTTCGGCTTACAAATCATATCAGGCGGCCAAACTGAATGTTGAGGCTTTGCAACAGGCTTATAACTATGCCGAGAAAAAGTTTAATGCCGGAATGATTAATTCCTACGAATTTAATGATGCTAAAATTAAACTGGAAAATGCCCGGAATAATCTTTTAAATGCAAAATATAACTATGTGTTTCGTGTGAAAGTACTGGATTTCTATTTCGGACAACCGCTAACGTTTTAATATTATGGCTAAAAAAACAAAAAATACAAAAAAGAACCGAAGGATTTTATTTGCTGTTATCGCTTTAATTGTGATTGTTCTTGTCGTCGGGAAAAAGGCAGGGTGGATTGGTGCCGAGGAACTTACAAAGGTGAGTGTTCAGGATGTCAAAATAAGGGATATTACCGAATATGTTTCGGCCTCTGGAAAAATCCAGCCGGAGAAAGAAATTATCATTGCTCCCGATGCTTCCGGTGAAATTGTCGGACTATTCGTAAAAGAGGGCGACAGTGTTAAAAAAGGTGATTTGCTGTTGAAGATTAATCCTGATATTTATCAAAGTACGGTCGAAAAGGTCAGCGCTTCTTTGAACAGTACCAAGGCAAATCTGGCTAATGCCAAAGCCCGTAAGGCACAGGTGGAAGCGCAGTTGTTAAAGGCGGAGGCTGATTTTAAAAGGAGCAAGGGACTCTTTGAACAAAAAGTGATTTCACAGGCCGATTTCGATGCGGCCAAATCGAGTTATGCGGTTGCCAGGGCCGAATTGACAGCCGCCAAAGAGAGTGTGGCGGCAGCGGAGTTTTCTGTCAAAAACGCCGAAGCCGCTTTGAAAGAAGCACAGGATAACCTTACGAAAACAGCTGTTTTTGCACCCATCGACGGCACTATCTCCAAACTTTCGAAAGAATTGGGCGAAAGGGTGGCGGGTGCCTCACAGTTTTCGGGTGGTACCGAAGTGATGCGTATTGCCAACCTTAACAATATGGAAGCTCAGGTCGATGTAAGCGAAAATGATATCGTACGTGTGAAACTCGGCGATACCGCGCTTATTGAGGTGGATGCCTACCTCGACCGCAAATTTAAAGGCGTTGTTACTCAAATAGCTAATTCTTCAAATACCGATTTGCAAAATACCGATCAGGTTACAAATTTTAAAGTCAAAATTCGTGTTTTGCAGTCGTCTTACAAAGATTTGATAAAGAATAATATTTCTCCTTTCAGACCGGGGATGTCCGCTTCCGTCGATATTATTACCAATTCCAAAAAAGGGGTTATCTCTGTTCCCATTCAGGCCGTCACGACACGTGCCGATACTTCAGCTCACGGTGCAAGATGGAAAAAAAATAAAAAGCCGGATGACGATGAAAAGGATGATATCAAGAACGAAGAAAGCGAATATGTTTTTGTTCTTGAGAATGGCAAAGCCGTTTTGCGAAAAGTGACAACGGGAATCCAGGACGACAACTATTTTGAAATAACATCGGGGCTTAAGGAAGGCGAAAAAGTGATTTACGCTCCTTATAGTGCCGTTAGCCGTAAACTGAAAAACAGGGAAAAAGTAAAAGTTGTTGATAAAGATAAACTCTTTAGCAAAAATTAGCCTTATCTTCCTCGTTTCCTTTCCGGTTCTTTGATTGTTATCTCGCTGATAACGAGCGACTTCTCATTACCGCCATAGCTGTAAATAATAACAGCCACCCCCGTATATTCGGTCGCAAGCGGTTTTCCGGCGCTGTTGTTTTTATAATTTCCGACAATATGAACGGTCTCCTTGGCGCCAACACTTTGTTTGGTTGATGTTTCGGAAATATCCATAATGTCGAATTTTATGGAGTAAAACTTTTCACCTTTTTTAATTAATACGTCTTTTATCTGTATTTCATTTTTACTGTTGTTCTTAATTTCAAAAACATACCTGCTGTAATTTTCGGTAGAAGCTTTTCCCGATATAATTTCCTGTTCGGTTGATTCTACTATTGTCAATGTTGATTTACAGGCTGTTGTAAAAATCAGCAGCGTTATTAAAATGATTAGATTCTTCATAATTGTATTGATTTAAGATTGTTACGGCATTGCACAAAAATAGTGCAATACCGTAACCTGAAAGTGATTAATTATTTAAGATGATTCTTTTGGTTGTTGTTGAGTTTTTGGTAATGAGCGAAACAAAATATACTCCTTTGGTCAGGTCGCTCAAATCTATTGTCATTGACCCCGATTGGGGATTAACCTGTTTAACAATTCCTCCTACAATGTTGTAAACCACTAATTTGGAATCTGTTAAGTCGATGTTTTTTGTATTTATCGTGATAAGTCCTGTTGTCGGATTGGGAGTGACCGTGAAGACCTGCTCTTCTTTTTGTTTTCCGGCTATTCCCACGGGAGTTGCCAAATCCGACTGCCATATACCTCGTCCGTAGGTTGCAGCACGCAATTTGCCGGCGCCGTAATGAATCTCAAGGTCGTTAACGCGCACTTTCGGTAGTCCGGTATTAAACGGTACCCAGTTGCTGTTTTTATTTTTGTAATAAACACCAAGAGATGTTCCTACGTAGAGGTCTTCGTTTGTACCTGACTGTGCCACAATACTTAGCATAACAACGTTAGGCAGCCCTGCCGAGATGTTTGTCCATGTTTGACCTCCGTCGGTACTTTTGTAAACTTTATCGTAAGCGAGGTATCCTCTTAAAATTATGTAAACTATATTCGGGTCGGACGGTGAAACACAAATTCTTGAAGCAAGGTTTATCAGTGCCGAATTTGACGGAAGTTGACTCCAAGATGTGATATTCGTTGTTTTGTAAATATTGCTGTAAGCGTCAATAGCATAGATAACCGAAGGATTGGAGGGGCTAATGGAAATTGACTCGAAAGGAACGGAAGAACTTATTCCTCCTGTGATATTTGTCCAGTTGCCACCGCCATTGGTAGAACGGAAAATCTCATCGTAACCACCGTAGATTATATCCGGATTTTGCGGGTCCATCTCAATGGGCCAGATAAAATCGGCATATTGTGCATTCTTTGGAGTGATGTCTGTTTCCGACTGCCAGTTATCGGTAGTCTTTGTCAGATATCCTTCCTGGCTGGCTGCATAAGCTATTGATGAGTTGTTGTAATTTATCATTCCGTCTATTCCGTCACTGTTGTTATTTACATCGTGCCACGATGTTCCGTCAAATCTTACAACATCATTATCCTGTGCTCCGGCCATCAGCAGATTTGAATTTGATGACGAACTGCCCATCCGGTAATATTGTGTAATATGAAGACCGGCAGTGAGGTTTGTCCAAGCGTTGGGTTGTGTCAGTTTTCCTTTGAAGATGCCTCCGTCATTTCCGATAAAAAACAGTGATGTATCCCAGGGAGCAGGTTTGCAAACGTGCTGGTCGGGATTAACATAGAAATACGGATCGTTCGTATTCCAATAACCGTTTAGATATTTTTCCCAGCTTTGTCCACCGTTGGTTGTCCGCCAGCCCAATACACCGGCAACTATCATTATATCGGGATTTGTGTTTGATATTTGAACAAACATATTGTAACCTCCTTGTGAACTATAATTCGCCGGTATTGAAAACGATGACCAAGATGTGCCTCCGTTGGAAGATTTTGCAGCGCCTCCGTCTTCACCAACGGCAATTATCAGGTTCTGATTGGCAGGTGTAAGTCCGAATTCTGCTTTTGAGCCTGTGAGACCGGTTGTCGGTAACACTGTCCAAGTGGAGCCGAAATCAGTGGATTTCAGTATTTTAACAGGACGAGCGGATGCGTAAACAGTTGTGGTTGAGCCATATTTAAAAGCCAATTGGTCTGCTTCGCTGTTATAAACTTTGGTAAATGTGGTTGCGCCGTCGGTACTTTTAAAAATTCCGCGTGAGGTGCTGACAAGAATATGAGAAGTGTGTGTCGGGGAAATCAAAATGTGTGAAGCCTGAAACGCGCTGTCAACAATAAATGTCAGTCCCGTTGTGTTCCAGCTGTTGCCTCCGTCTGTGGATTTTAACAAACCTACGGAATTATTATGCTGCCCGTCGGCATCACCGGTCACCAGATACATAACATTGGCATTGGTGGGGTCGATGGCAATATCGCTAATGCCCATTACAGGGAGGTTGTCTCCTTTTGATGTCCAGGTGTTTCCTCCGTCTGTGGTTTTCCATAGTCCTCCGCCGGGCGAACCTATCCAGATAATATTCGTGTCGGTAGGATGAAAAGCAATTGCGTTAATTCTGCCCATTCCCGGATAATCCGGCATTGTGGCGTTCGGTAAATGTGTCGGTCCCAGATATGTCCAGTTTGCACCGCCTTTTGTGCTATTCTTTATTTCTTTGCTGATGGCTTCATTATACGAATTTACAAGAGTGCGTGCCGTTGGGAAATTACCGTTTTCATCAACCTCGGAACGCCAGAAAAACTCCCACCGCTTATAGTGTTTCATTTCCTTGCTGTAGTTTGGCGCTCCTTTTCTTGTTGTTTTTCCTCTGAATTTAATGTCCATAGCCTGTTTTATCTCATAAAAAGATTTACCTTGCTTTTGCATCCCGGTCCATTGCTGTCCGCTCAGCATTAATGCCATAGATGAAAGAAAGATTAGTATTAATAAATTTTTCATAATAGATTGATTTGATTAATTATTAGTTTGCAAATATACTCTTATATGATTCAGTCACAAAATTTTAAAGGTATGTTTATGGTATGAGCTGTTTGAATCTCATAGATTTTGATAAATAATTATAATATATGCCATATGATTTATTGTTTTTATTATTTTTGCTTTTAATTGCACTTTTTAATCTTTATTTATGAAAATTTACGGTAGATTAATCCTTTTTTTATTTTTTGTTATTTTTAATCTTGACCTTCGAGCCGATAATATAATTGAACGGTTACGAAATGTACTAACTGTTTCAAATCAGGATGAAATAATAATTAAAATAGCGGATACTCTCGCTTGGGAGTATGTTTACATTAATCAGGATTCTACGTTTTATTTTGCCGGTATTGAAATAGACTTAGCAGAGAAATCAAATGATAAGATAGGCGTTGCCAATGGATATAACGTAAAAGGAGTGGCATATATCGTTTTGGGTAAATATAATAAAGCTATTGAAAACATACAGCATTCTATAATAATAGGAGAGGAACTTTTAAAAAACAATCCTGATGACAGAAAGATAATGCGACGATTGTTATCTTACTATACGAATCTCGGTAACAGCTATTATTATTTTAGTGATTTTCCGGAGGTTATTAAATATTATCAAAAAGCAATAAAATACGCAAAACTTACAAAATTTGACCGTATATCAACTATCTATAGTAATTTAGGAGCTGTTTATAATGAATTGCAGAAACCCGAACTTGCACTGAAATATCATTTTAAAGCATATGATATTGCGAAACAAAAAAATATTAAACTGGATATGGCTCAAAGTCTTAATAATATTGGAACGGTATATTTTTTCCAAGGAAAACATGATTCGTGTCTTATTTATTGTAAAGAATCTCTTATATACTATGAAGCTGAAAATGAAAGATATGAGATTGTTAATGCGTATAATAATGTAGCTGATGCCTATATAGAGTTAGAGATGTATGATTCGGCAAAGTATTATCTTGAAAAAATGTTTAATGTTAGTTCAAAAACAGGTTTTGCCGATGGTTTTATATATTATTATATGCAAAGAGGTGGCCTTAAAGAGAGAAAAGGAAATTATTTAGAGGCAATTAGTGATTATAAGAAATGTTTTGATCTGGCTAAAGAGAATGGAAGCATCAGACGACAGATGCTGGCTGGAAAACGTATGGCCGAATGTTATAGTCAGATTGATGATTTTAAAAATGCTTTTTATATATATCGGTTATCTAAGGCTATTCAAGATAGTATATTTAATGCAGAAAGTGATAAACATATTGCTAACTTGGAAATAAAATATCGCGTAAAAGAGAATGAAGCAAATATTGCAATGTTGAAAAAAGAAAAAAAGATTTTACAATTAGAAAGAATTAAGGACAAACAAACACGCATTATGTTGCTTATTATTTTGTTGATAATTGTAGTATCAGCCGGTCTGATAATCAGGTTTTATATACAAAAAAGAAAAAGTGAAAGGGCCGGATTTGAGATTGAAAAAGAACTTAACGCTGCTAAACTTGAAAAAAGCCGGTTGGAAAAACAGGAACTCGATAATCAATTACAATATAAAACCAAGCAACTTACTACTCATGCCCTTAATATGATGCAAAAGAATAAGATGCTTGGTGATTTATTAGAGATACTTACTATTGCAATAAAAAATTCCGAAGGTAAGTTATTATTGTCGCTTCAGGAGCTTAAATCACAAATTTATCGAAGTTTTAATGCGGATAAGGATTGGGATTTATTTAAACTTTATTTTGAACAGGTAAATTCCGATTTCTTTGATAAATTGAAAAAGATTAATCCGAAACTTACGGTTAATGAGTTGAGACTAAGCGCGTTAATATTGTTGAACCTGAATGTGAAAGAAACGGCATCGGTTCTTAATTTGGCTCCAAACAGCATTAAAAGCGCAAGATATAAATTGAGAAAGAAATTAAACATTGACTCTAAAATTGACTTACACGAATTTATGGCTTCACTATAAATAATCCTTGTTTTTTATCAGATGTTTTTGGTATGTGTTTATTATTTTAAAATAACATACCAAACGCTTACCGTCAAAATTTTCCAAATCAGACCTTATATAATATTATTGCAAAATAATTATGCAGTCAGATTTATTTGAGATTATTCAAATGCTAATTCTCAAATTTTAATCATTCGATTTTGCAAAATATTTATTAACAAATAACTATATTTATTATGAAAAGGAAAGAAACATTAAAAATTATTGTTTTTTTATTAATGCTTCAAAAGGTTGCTTTTTCAGCAAACATAACTTGGACTAATGGAGCCGGAAATAATGATTTTAATACGGCTGGTAACTGGAGCACAGGTACCGTTCCCGGATCTTCCGACGTTGCTATTTTTGACGGTACAAGTAATGCCAATTCCTCTGTCAGTGCAAATGTAACGCTCGGTGGTATTACTGTAAACGGATATACCGGAACTATCAATATAAACAGTTATACATTTCAAATAACATCAGGTAATTGTGATTTTACGTCCGGTACAATAAACGAGGGAACTCTTACAATTAATACCACAGGTAGTGTGACTTTTGCGGGAACCACCTTCGGTGCTACTGTAAATTCTGTTTCTGCCACCTTAAAACTTAATGGCTCAATATTTAATTCCACCGCGTCTTTGGAGAAAAACGGTTCGTCCGGTGATGCTGGTTCCGGCGGAAATAAATTCTTGTCAGATGTTACAATTAAAAATTCAGGAAGCGGATATATCTTTTTAGGAAATAGTTCTTCACCTGATTCCATATCATCGAATTTGACACTGGAAAATACAGGTACAAATTCATTGTACTTTGCTTATAAATCTTCCGGAAATTATATTGGTGGTAATTTGACGGTTACAAATAATGCTACCGGAACAACCGATTTGATTTCTATTTGTGATCAATCGGGTTCAGGTCTGACAGTCGATGGAAATACGGAAGTGAATAATAGTGGAGGAAGTTCTCAAAAACGTGTTTATTTGAGTCACAGTGGAAGTATAACATTCAACGGAACATTGACAATCAAAAATAGCAGCTCGGCTACTTATTCGGAGGTTTATTGTAATTTTGGTAATACTAGTTCCAATACGTATAATGGAAATATAATTGTTGAATGTACTAATTCCAGTTGTGCCGGTATCATTTTCGGTTTAATGGATGGTACCGGTACATTAGCATCCGGAAAGACGATTACAGTAGGTAGCGGAGGTTTTATTGGAGGGCAACTCCAATTCAGGAAATTTACCCAATCAGGAAGCACTTCGCAATCAATATCCCTGTCGGGAACAGCGAAAATTTATAATTATAATAGTGATTGGGGAGGAGATGTTACATTTATTGCTCCGCAAATTGTTACATATGGTACGCATTATCGGGGAACTGCATATCTGGAGTTTACCGGCAGCTCGGGGAATAGCTCATCGGGACTTAATGTTTTTGAAAAAAATACGGAAATAAAAAATTCCGGTAGCTCTTATTTTATGATGGGAACATCAAATCCGGATACGTGCAATGCAAATCTCACATTAAATAATACCGGTACCCATTCCTTATATTATGCTTATAGCTCTTCAAAGAATTATATTGCCGGTAATTTATCTGTAATAAATAATCCTTCAGGAACTTCTGATGTGATTATAGTTTGTGATCAATCGGGATCAGGATTAACAATTGATGGAAATACTACCGTTACAAATAACGGGGGTAGTACGACTAAGCGTGTTTTTCTGGGTAATGACGGTAGTATTACATTCAATGGTACTTTGACATTAACCAATAACAGCTCTGCAACATATTCCGAAATAATATGCAATTTTAATTTCAATAGCTCAAATACATATAACGGTAATATCATTGTTGAAAGCACGAATGCAAGCTGTTATGGTATCCATTTCGGTATGAATGGAGGAATGGGTACACTCAGCTCGGGGAAAACAATAACGATTGGTAGCGGGGGGTTTATAGCCGGAGATTTAAAATTTAGAAAATTTTATCAGTCCGGTACCACAGCTCAGTCACTAACCTGTACCGGTACGGCAAAAATATATAATTATGATTGTGAGTGGGGTGGGAACGTTAGTTTTGTTGCTCCTCGTATTTATTCCAAGGGAACAAGATATAAAGGAACGGTTTTATTGGAAAAAACCGGGGCAAATAATGATGATTCTCCGGGAGGAAATATTTTTGAAAAAAATACGGAAATAAAAAATTCCGGTAGTGGTTATCTTATGATAGGAACTTCAATTTCCGATACTTGTAGAGCGAATCTTACTTTAAATAATACCGGTACCAATTCTTTGTATTATGCTTATGGCGCCCCTGCAAGTTATATTGCAGGTAATTTGTCTGTTGTGAATAACTCTTCAGGAACCGCGGGTTGGGTGTCAATTTGTGAGCCATCCGGTTCCAAATTAACCATTAATGGAAACACAACAGTATCAAATAATGGAGGAAATACTATAAAGAGGGTGATTTTAGCGCATACCGGTAATATTACATTTAACGGTACATTATCAATAACCAATAACAGTTCGGCCTCTTATTCAGAGATTTATTGTAATTATTATGATGGCAGCTCAAACATTTATAATGATGATATTACGGTTGAATGTTTAAACTCATCCTGTGACGGAATTTTATTCGGTTCTATGGGTGGGGCGGGAACTCTTGCCGCCGGAAAGAAAATTATTATAGGGTCGGGAGGTTTTATTGCAGGAGAGCTTGTGCTTGGTAGTATAACTCAATCGGGATCAACCGCTCAAGCAATTACTCTGACCGGAACGGCAAAAATTAATGTCAGTAATAGTGATTGGGGTGGGGATGTGACTTTTACGGCTCCTAAGTTATTAACAAGCGGTACGCATTATAGAGGTACGGCTTATTTTGAGGTTACCGGAACGGTTGGAAGTAGTTCTGATGGTGGTAATGTTTTTGATAAAAATACCGAAATCAAGAATTCAGGAAGTGCGTATGTAATGTTTGGTAGTTCAAATCCTGATACTTGTAAAGCAAATTTAACAATCAACAATTTAGGGTCTAGTTCAACATACTTTGCATATAGTTCGTCTAATAATTATATAGCAGGAGATTTGACCGTTAATAATAATCCTTCGGGGTCCGAAGGTAACGCTCTTGTTTGTGATCAAAGTGGCTCTTCGCTAACCGTTAATGGGCATACAACCGCTTATAATACTAGTGGAGGTACTACTAAAAAATTATATTTGGGAAATTATGGCAGTATTACTTTTAACGGTACAGTTCTCCTTACAAATAATAGTTCTGCTTCTGGTACTAATATGATACGCTGTAATGACAAATCCACCAGCTCCAATGTATATAATGATGATATTGAAGTTGAATCAACAAATTCAAATGTAGATGGTGTCTATTTCGGACTATCTGGAGGGCAAGGGACCCTTGCTTCAGGAAAGATAATAAAGATTGGTAGTAATGGATTTAAATATGGTAATTTATCTTTTAGAAATTTTGTCCAGTTAGGTTCAACAGCTCAATCGCTTACAATAACAAATTCTTCACTTTTATTCCTTCGTGAATGCCAGTGGAATGGAAATGTTCATTTTGTTGCTCCAAGAATCAGATTGATTGGCTCTACCTTTAATGGTACGGCATATCTGGAAAGTAACGGTTCTTCTGATAATAATTCTTATGGTGGTAATGTCTTTAATGACAATACGGAAATTGTTAATAGTGGAAGCGGAGAATATTATTTGGCAATGTATGGTGACCCTAATGATTTTAATGCCAATGTGAAATTTGTAAATTCCGGAACCGGTAAAATATATCCCGCTTATGATGCTGCTTGTACTTTTGCGAAGAATATTAATTTTGATTTCAATTATAATGTTGTTTTTGGAGGAGATGATGACGGGCGTGTTATTTTAGATGGGACAACCGCTCAAAGTATTAATGATGTGGGAGGTTCATCCCCCAGACCAACATTCAGAGATTTTCAAACAAATAATCCGAATAGTGAAATAACTCTTAATACTCCTATTGAAATAGGAACAGAATTGGATTTGGATAATGGTAATATAATTACAACATCTACAAATCTTTTGATAATGAGTGACAGCTCTTCTGTTAGTAGTGTTTCGGCCGATGCATATGTTGACGGACCCGTTGAGAAAATTGGTAATTCGGCATTTACCTTTCCGGTTGGTGATGATGGTTATTATGCACCGGCATCAATAAGCGCACCTGCATCTTCTACCGATAGGTTCAGAGTGCAGTTCTTCCATCAAGATCCGAATAATGCCGGTAACCGAACATCCGTCGCTTCTTCTCTTCATCATATCAGTTATAACGAGTATTGGGAGATTAACAGAGTTAATGGTTCTTCAGCGGTTGATGTATCTTTACAGTGGGATACGGTTAGGAGCGGTCCGGTAGATGACCTGGCTGAACTTTCTGTTTCACATTGGGATGGTAGTCAATGGGAAGATTATGGAAATGACGCTACTACCGGAAGCTTCAGCTCGGGAACCATTAAAGTTAATAGTGTAAATTCTTTTAGCCCTTTTACTCTGGCAAGTAGTACTTCGTCAAATCCATTACCCATAAGTTTGTATTCATTTGGTGCCGAATTAGTTTCCGGTAATGTTTTTATATCTTGGGAAACAGTATCTGAATTAAATAATGATTATTTTGTTGTTGAGAGGTCCGTTGATGGTATTCATTTTCGAAGTATTGGTGTTGTGAAGGGAAAAGGAAATAGTAAGTCGTTATTAAAATATAATTTGATTGATAATCAACCTGTATCAGGGATGTCATATTATAGACTTACTCAAGTCGATTATGATGGCTCCTCAATGGTTGTTTCAAATGTCGCTATAATTAATAATACTTCTAAGGAAGAATTTAATTTGCAGGTTTATCCAAATCCTTCAACAGGATATTTGTTTGTGAATGTTTCAATGCCCGCATTATTGAAAATAATATCTTTCAATGGTAAAATAATATTTTGCAAACAATTATCCGCGGGTAATAATAAGATATATCTTGAAGGTATTTCTTCGGGAATTTATTATGTGAAGGCCTTAACAAATAGCAACGTGGTTATTAAGAAGCTTGTTGTTGAATAATCTAATCCGTTAAAGCTTAATTATTTTCATCACTATTTTTCAATTTAACTAATTAATAATCGAAATATGTGTTTATAATGATAATTAAATCCGAATGGTGATTGTATTATTATAGTAAATTTAAATGACATACCAAAAGCATACCTGAATTATTTGCAGAATTTTTCTTTCAGTATTACTTTTGAAATGTTGTAGAACTGCAATAATTCCTCAAAGAATAAATCATTTATTAATTTAAAATACATACTTATGAAATACTTATACATTACATTATTTATATTTATTTATGGAAATATTTTAAATGCTCAAGTTAGCAGTTATTCATTTTCTGAAACCACTGGCAATACGTTTTCAAGTATTTCATCTTCAGGAATAGTTATTACTTTAGGAGACGATGATTATAGTTCGATTAATATACCGTTCTCATTTATCTATAATAATGTTACTTATACTTCGATAAATGTAGGTTCAAACGGTTATCTAAGATTTGGAAGCGGTAGTGCAAGCAATTATAGTAATGATCTCGCATCAACATCTGATATTGATGTGATTGCACCTTATTGGGATGATTTGGATCCGAGTTCAGGAGGAAATGTTTATTATCAAACACAAGGTTCATCTCCAAACAGGATGTTTATTGTTGAGTATAATAATGTTCCGGCGTATGGAAATACTAGCGTTACTCTTCTTGTACAAGTGGTTTTACATGAAACTTCAAACAATATTGAGTATAGATACGGATCATCTGTTGGGCCGTTTAATAGCGGTTCAATTGGTTTAAATAACAGTCCCGGAGGAAGTAATAACTTTTTAAGTGTTACACCCGGTTCTCCGGCAACCATTAGTTATACAACGGTTAACAATAATGTTTCCAATCCACCGTCTTCCGGGGTTAATTACTTATTTGCATATAGTTCATCTAATTGTAATTCACCATATAATCAATTGGAGTCTTCTACCACATCCAACTCTATAGAGCTTAGCTGGTCACAATCCGGAAGCGTTTCTTCTTGGCAAATAGAATACGGTTTAAGTGGTTTTACTCAAGGGGGCGGCGCTGTCGTGACAGTTTCTTCGTCCCCTTATACTTTGACAGGTTTAAGCGCAAATACAACTTATGATTGGTATATCAGGGCAGATTGTGGTAGTAATGGATATAGTAACTGGACGGGACCGCATACTTTTACTACATATCCGGTACCAACCTCTTTGCCATTGTTAGAGGACTTTGAAAGTGGTTTTAATTATTTTACAAATAATACCGGTAATAATGTTGATTTTGCTATTGAAACATCTATAATACATGGCGGTTCTACTTCCGTGAAATGTAGCTATACGGATAATGACACCAATATTCTTATTGAAACAGGAATAGTTGACTTGTCTTCAACGTCTATTGTCTATTTATCTTTTTGGCATATTGCTTTTACCGAAGCAAATTTTGATAAGTGTTATGTGGAAGTTTCGACTGATGGTGGTAGTAGCTTCTCAGTGTTATCATCATCTACATATTTAGGTAATGATACCAGCTATAATTCGTCTGAATACTTTGATGAGAATTCATACTCTATTTGGAATCCGGATAGTACCGTATCAAATTCATGGTGGAAAAAGGAAATTTTTGATGTGAGTAGTTTTAATACAACTACAGTAAAATTTAGGTTTAAATTGCAAAGTGATGGTTCGGTGAGTCGTGATGGTTGGTATATTGATGATATTAAGATATATGAACCGTCATGTCCAATGCCAACCGGACAAACTCATTCAAATGTTACGGTAAATTCCGTTGACCTGAATTGGACGGAAAACGGAACAGCTACCGCTTGGGAAGTAGAGTACGGACAGCAAGGTTATACTCAAGGCACAGGTACAACTGTTTCAACGACACAAAAACCAATGACACTTAATAATTTAACAAGTGGTGTTACATATGATTGGTATGTTAGGTCTCAATGTGGAGGAATTTCATATAGTGACTGGAGAGGCCCCGATTCGTTTACAACCTCTGATGGAAGGGCTACTAATCCAAATCCTGCGAACGGGGCAACGGGTATCTCGGTTTCGTCACTAACATTAGACTGGGATGATGTATCCGGTTGTACTGGTTACCATATATCTGTTGGTACAACATCCGGAGGTACAGATGTGGTTAATAATGACTATATTTCCGGTAGTACTAACAGCAATTATACCGTAAGTTCCAACTGGGCTAGTAATACAACTTATTATTGGACCGTAACGACAAACTTTAGTTCGGGTAATTCCGTAGGCGACGAATGGGTTTTTACTACGGAATGTGGAAATATTACATCTTTTCCTTATCTTGAGAATTTTACTTCTTGGCCTCCTACTTGTTGGGAAATTAATCATTCTTCTTTGGCCGCTGATTTTGATTGGAATTCATATTCCGATGCTTCATTATATTGTGCAGAGGCTAATTTCTGGAATGAAACCTCGGGAAGAACGGGAATTATGATTTCTCCATCTTTTGACGTTTCGGGTTTTTCAAATAATGTTGAGTTGGATTTTGATTGGTCACATAAATATGATGCAAATTATCCGGATGATTCTTTATCTGTTGATATTTCTGATGATGGAGGTGCCAGCTGGCAACAAGTGTGGGCCGAAAGTGGTTCCGGACTTGAATCCGGTGATGGCGCAGGTAATTCAGTTCCCGGTAGTTTTATTAATTCTGGTATAATTGATTTGTCTTCATTTGGTGATACTATTATGGTAAGGTTTTATTCACGATCGGGATATGGACCATCATTGTTTATTGATAGTTTTAGGATAAAAGAGCACATTAATTGTATTGAGCCATCTTCATTATCAAGTGGAAATTGTACTTCTTCATCTGCTGACTTGGATTGGACAAACGGTTGTTCTGTTAATACTTGGGATATTGAATATGGTTTATCAGGTTTTTCTCACGGAAATGGTACAATAGTATCAGTTTCTTCAAAACCATTCACTCTTACAGGCTTAAATTGTACAACAAATTATGATTGGTATATACGTTCCGATTGTGGCGGTGGAAACAAATCTCCTTGGAGTACAGTCGCAAGTTTTACTACTTCTGCTTGTTCGCCGGCGGAAGCATATGGAGAAATATCAAAATGTTCCCCAATGTATTCAAGACCGGGAACAACGAATGAATATTTCTATGATCAATATCAATTTTCTTTGGCGGCTGCCGGAGCATTTGATATTATTGCCGATTGGCGGCAAAATTCAGGAGGAAATTTTAATGGTTATTTATATTTATATGACGGTTTTTTTGATCCGGACAGTCCATCAAGTAATTTGATTGCATCGGATGATGATTATGATGTTGGAGGAGGAAATCAAAGTGGATCCAAGATAGAAAGTCAAGCATTATCAGCAGGTGTTAATTATGTTCTTATTGCTACAACAAATGATTCAAATGATACAGGAGGTGAGTTTAAATTGACAATATCGGGTCCGGCAAATGTTTCTGGTGAGGATACTACTGATTTTTACGGGATATATGAAAGTTTTACTCATACTCCACCTCCTACCGACGGAATTATTAGATATGCTTCTTATCAATGTGAAGATTTGAATGGATATACACATTATTATAATGATAATAATTCTTCTTCCGATTATTCCGATGATGTTATATTGCTGTCAATAAAAAAGAACGGACAAAATATTGGTTCGGTTGACGATGGGAATTTTAGTGTACTGGTAGCTGGTTGGCCGGGTGTATCTCATATAACAAATCCTCCTGCAAGTTATGTTTCTTCTTGGAACGGTTGGTATGTTTTCAACCGTTATTGGAAAGTAGTACCGTTATCACAACCTTCTTCCGGAGTTAATGTGGTTTTTTATTATACATCAACTGACTTTACGGAACTGCAAAATGCACTGAATAATAACGGTTTTACCGCACCGGTATCTCATGAGCAGATGTACTGTTATAAGATAAATAGTGTTTCCGGTTCATATGATGCAAATCCGGAAAATGGTCACTCCGGTGTTCCATTAGCTAATTCTAATGGTTCTGACGGTTGTTGGATATATTCTAATGAATCTCAACCTTCTGTTAATGATTGGATGTATTCCAACTATGGAAGTTTTCATTCAATGGAGACTGTTGTTAATCATTTTAGTGGTGGCGGCGGCGGTTCCGGAAATATTAGTGACGATGACGACGGAAGTCCGCTCCCTATTAGTTTATTATTATTTACAGGTAGTGCGCAACCTGACTTTAATATCATTAAATGGTCAACAGCTTCGGAAATTAATTCAGGCTATTTTGTTGTTGAAAGATCTTATAATGTAAATGATAGTTCTGTTGTTGTTGGTAAAATTTTGGCTTCTGGTAACTCTAATTCAATTGTGAATTATCAAATAAATGATTATTGTGATTTTGATGCATATTATCGTTTATTAGCTTTTGATAATGATGGGAAAGTTCAAAAATCAAATTGGATTTTTGTTAGAAAAAATGTTAATGAATTGAAAATAGGAGATGTTTTTCCAAATCCTGCCGGTGAGCTAATATCTGTAAATATTTTAAATAATAGTTTTGCAAATGGCACTGTGTTTATTTACGATATTGTAGGTAAATTATTAATTACAAAAAAAGTAAATCTAAATAGCGGTAGCCAAAATATTATGGTTGATATTAATGAGTTGAATACAGGTACATATAAATTTATTATACAAATTGGTAAATCTAGAAAAACTATGATGTTTGTCAAAAGATAGATTTAATATATCGTATTGAAAATACAAATGTATAGGCACATCGCTATTAGTCCGAATTGTTGAGGCGTGCTTTTGGCGTGTCAATTTTAATAAATACGTTAATGTACGGATAATCAGCGCTATATGCTCTGCTCGTTAAGTTTCAAAACTTTTATTCCCTGTCGTTTTTTTAATTATTTTTGCACCTCATTTTAATTATTCCGGATATTTCAAGGTTTATTATCCATTGATTGTCGGGATATCTTAACAATAGGGAGAATATAAACGAAAGGATTATGTACGAGAATGTTCAGGAGACGGTAAGATTTTTAAAGGAGAAAACGGGTGCTAAACCGAGGGTAGGAATTATTTTAGGATCAGGACTGGGAAACCTTGGTAGCCACATTGAAATAGAATCAACCATAAACTATAGTGAAATACCTCATTTCCCCGTATCGACGGTAAAAGGTCATAAAGGGAGATTGATTTTCGGAAAACTCGGAGGAAAAGATATTGTTGCTATGCAGGGGCGTTTTCATTATTATGAGGGCTGGACTATGGAGCAACTGACTTTTCCGGTGCGTGTGTTGAAATTTCTCGGTATAGAGTTACTCGTTCTTTCCAATGCTGCCGGCGGTATGAATCCGGGTTTTAATATCGGAGATATTATGTTGATTAACGACCAAATAAATCTCTTCCCCGATAATCCGCTTATGGGTGCCAACGATGATCGTTTCGGACCGCGTTTTCCTGATATGAGCGAAATTTACAGCAAAGAAATCATTACCAAGGCACTCCTTGTTGCCAAAGAAAATAATATTGAAGTAAAAGAGGGTGTTTATGTTGGCACACAAGGACCCACCTTTGAAACTCCTGCCGAATACCGTTATTTTAGAATAATTGGCGGTGACGCCGTGGGTATGTCAACGGTTCCCGAAGCTATTGTGGCGCGTCATATGGGACTGCCTTGCTTTGCCGTCTCGGTGATAACAGACCTTGGCATCGCCGGACAGGTAGAAACCGTTAGTCACGAAGAAGTCCTTGCCGCAGCCAATGCCGCTGAGCCGAAGCTTACTACAATTATTACAGGCATAATAGAAAAATTGTAATGAGTGTTAAAGACGTTACGGTTAAAATCTTAGCTCTTACTTTCTTTATTTCCGTTTCGTCTTGTTCCATCGAAAACAAAATTGCTTCCGAATCAGGTAAATATATCGACGGAGCAGCGGTTTTGTTGCTATTTCCCGATGATATTTTCGTTGATATTTCAAAGGATTTTCAATTGCCCGACAGCCTTGATGAAGATGAATGTTATTATGCGTCTATCGATAGCAGTTTCTTTTTGAAAAATATTGATGCAGAGGATTTTAAAGACAAATTTGAAAAAGAAATCATCAGCCTCTACCGCGACTACGGCTTTAGGGTTTATCTGAAAGATAGTCTAAGCAGCTTTTTAAAACTCGACACAACAGCCTTTGTCGTTGAATTTACCCAGTTTCAGATTGAAGAGTTCTGGAAACCATATTATTATGAAGAAGAAATGCCGGACGGTTATACCTATCATCAGGAATTTACTCTTAACGCCCTCGGGTTTGATGTTTGGATAACCGTATCGAAGCTGAACGACACTACGGGAACAAACAGCCTGATTTATTCCGAAGAATCCATTGCAGATGATATCGACGGAATGTTTGTGATGAATAATATCACGGGAGAAGTAAACTTTGTTTATAATTATTCTCCGTTAAAATCCGGTGATGCGGATGATTTGACAGAGAAAGCAGCAATTAAAATTTCGCTGGATATTATCGATTTTATTGCCAATTCCTATATCGAAGATAAGATGCTGAGACTTAGAGGAATATATCCTGAAAGATTTTGGCGTTACAATCCCGGAAGAGAGAAACTTACACCTGTTTACGAGAAATCGGGATATATAATTTTGGAATAAATACAAAGGCTGCCCGAATTATCGAACAGCCTTTTCTTTAATCACAAACACCCCAATAATATGCTGTTTATTAATAACTTTATTTAGAAAAAGTAAAAAAGCCGTCTGGCGACGGCTTCTTTTGTTGACAAACTCAATTTTAACAATTAGATGATTTAGAACAAGCTTAGGAATGGCTTCCTTTAATTACTGCTATTATAATGATGAGATGTCACTAACTGCTATGTACTAACTGCTATGATAGTTACTTAATTGCTATTTGATTTACTGTTTGCTTTCTTCCGTTTCATTATTAAATTATTTATAAAATACTATTTTAACATCTTCCCAAACTTTTGTTATTTTTGCAGTGCAATAAATAAAAAAACAATAATTAATTAACACGATGCAAAAATATATGTTGAAATTATTTCTACCAAATATTTCAGGTATGCTTTTGGTATGTCATTGATATATATTATTGTAATTTATTTATATTCAGTACTATACAGATTATAACAAAGTATGTAACTCGTCAATATTTGTAGTTATTATGGGTTTATTTTATAAATAACTTTATTAATAGATTATAATTTTGAGAGTTTTGATTTGAGGATGTATTAAAAATTGTCCAAAAGAATTATATATTTACGTTATTCTGTAAGTTAATAAAATTGTTTAATCTTTAAGTCCTTGTTGAATTCACCCCCAAAAAATATCTGTCAATTTTTATTATGTTATGAGAAAGTTCTGATATATTTACAATGTGATAATATTATATGTACATCTTTTTTATAATTCAGTTTGTTTGATTATTCTCTCTTCCTTCAAAACGTTTTTATACTATTGATAATTGATTTTTCTAAATATTGATAAAAAAGTAACCGGAATTTTAGTAACCGGAATTACAAATAAGAAAAGAAAACTTACGAAGAAGATTCAAGTATTATAATTTGAATGAAAATAAAATCTGAATAAAAATAAAATGAATAAAAATAAAAAGAGACTGTTCTAATTTTGAACAGCCTCTTTTTTTCGGACAGATGACCGTGATTATCTGTCGTCGCCAATGCTTCTTTCTACCCGTTGCTTTCTTTATCTTCGCTTTTGCCGTAGCTCC